>Ga0172370_10000081_pt1 | contig 123101 bp, 77 predicted proteins | sample LakKiv5m_FD_114538 | JGI IMG/M metagenome (GOLD analysis project Ga0172370, IMG submission 114538) | Freshwater microbial communities from Kabuno Bay, South-Kivu, Congo - kab_022012_11.5m | ecosystem: Environmental > Aquatic > Freshwater > Lake | place: Democratic Republic of the Congo...
AGCATTCATTCAATCTTTACAAGCTTTTTCACAAAACTATTGTTTCCAATCTTAATCCGAAGAAAATACACTTGTGGTTTTAGTTCGGATATATCAATACTGAATGTCCCCGAAACCTTTGTCTCTCCTTTCATGACAACTTTTCCATTGATATCTGCAATTGAAAATGAGTACGGAGATGCAAATGTTTGAGGACATATAAAAATCCTGTTTCGGGCAGGATTAGGATAAACTTCGGGACTTTCTGCAAAGTTTTGTTCTTCCAGTCCCACTAAAACCTGACCTGGTATTATCAGGCAGGAAGCATATTTTCCACCTGTCCAAATCCTGTTTGTGACAGTCAAAGAATCACCAACAGAATATAAGCTTTTCCCATTGTTCAGATTTAGGTCAAAACGAGGATAATTGGAAGAACTGACCATTAAACCCAGATTGTAAAACTGCCAAAGAAACATGTAAACAGGCGGTAGTTTTACAGAGATTTTATATATGCTGTCTTTTGTCATCATCAAAGTGTCAAAAATACTGTATCCATTTCTGAACCTCATCCTGTAAACTCCGTCAGACATAATGTATTTATGAACAGTATCCTTATCTTTTGTAATAAACAGCCTGATATCAAAATCACAATCTGGACGGTCGGAAGACACAAATAACACGACTTCAGGTGTTCCGTGAATATAAATACCATTATAACCGGTGTGATTCCAAAACATATATTCTTTATTATCGGTGCGGTCAGTCATCAGTGAAGAAATATCGTATGGACCTTGTTTTAAATCTGATCTTAAAGTAGGACCTCCCAGAGTTGGAGAGGGATCTTCAGGATTGCAGATGTATTCGGTAATTCCGGTGTTTTTACTTTTTACAGGCATTAAAACACCTTCATGAATTAAGAAGAAAGTATCGGATTTTGCAGCATAATACTCTTTATACGGATCATTGGTTTTAATAAAATTCATTTCATTAAAAGCTCCAAAATCCATTTCATACAAAAGGTATTTTTCAAGTAATGGCCAGCCATTTTTTGCCCCTCTGAGCCAGTAATCAAAGAAAAGCATGGCAAAACTGTCACTAACTCCTTCGGTTTCAGGAAATTCAAGCTCACCCACTTTTTTCTCACCCACCGAATTATGAGACCATGGACCAACCAAAAATTTGTGCATGTCACGAACTGATGGATCAGATGCTTTTAACAGCGTATCAAACATCCTAAACATCAGGTCGATGTTATGATCGAACCAGCCACCGATTAAAAACATAGGGATTTTTATTTTTTCAGGATATAAATTGGCATTTTCCACCATTTGCCACCAAGTGTCATAATATGGATGCTGTAAAATAGTACTTTTCAGGTTATAGCCTAAAGCATCCAACTGATCGACATATTCAGTACGTAAAACCCCATTTGGAAAATATTCCTGGTACTCAAACTGGCTTCCTGCTACAATTGGCACAGCACATATGTGATTTGGATGTTGTTCTTTGGCCGTTTGGTATTGAATTTTACCCAACGCTGAAGGTCCCCATGTTCCCACTTTTCCATTGCTCCAGCTTTGTTTGATTATCCAATCTATGATGTCATAACCATCTTTACCACGTTCAGGAACAGGTTTGCATGCTTTTGCCGAACCATAAAAACAACGCCAGTCGACTATTACAAAAATGTAAGGACTGCTTTTAAGATTCTTCTTTATACCTAAAGGTAATCCAGTACGGTAATATAGCCTGTTATAAGGAGTTTGTATCAGAATAACCGGATATTTTTGGGTAGTATCGGGTAAGTAAATGTCTGCTGCTAGCTTTTTGCCATCTCTCATAACAATTGAGTCAGTTATTGGCTGCAACAGTATTTGACCAAAAAGCATATTTGGAATAGCTAGTAAAATCATGATAATACTTCTCATATTATACGTAATTTAATTCAGCTAATTTAATTAAATTGAAGTAAATTACATTTATCTTAATTACAATGATTAAACGGCTTAAGATTTGATATTATGGGCAATAGTTAAAATGATTTTCAATAAGTTTTTAAACTTTGTAAACGAATTTTTCATAACAAATGAACGAAAGCGAACATATTATATCATCTTTCACTGAAGAAAAATATAAGTATGGTTTTTATACTCCGATTGAGCAGGAATTTGCACCAAAAGGATTAAATGAAGATACGATCAGGTATATTTCCTCAAAAAAGAATGAACCTGAGTTTATGCTTAATTTTCGTTTGAATGCTTTCCGTAAATGGCAAAGCATGACAGAACCCGCCTGGGCACATCTTCATTACCCTACAATTGACTTTCAGGCTATCAGTTATTTTGCCGCACCTAAAAAAAAGAATTTAAAAAGTATGGATGAGGTTGACCCAGAACTTCTTGACACCTTTAATAAACTGGGTATTCCATTGAATGAACAAAAAGTGCTTGCAGGAGTGGCAGTCGATGTTGTAATGGACAGCAGCAGTGTTATTACAACTTATAAAGAAAAATTGAATGAACTGGGTATTGTGTTTTGCTCCATTGGTGAAGCAATACACAATCATCCGGAATTAATTCAAAAATATCTTGGGTCTGTAGTACCTGTCACAGATAACTTTTATGCATCATTAAACTCTGCCGTATTTAGTGATGGTTCTTTTGTTTATATTCCTGAAGGTGTCCTTTGTCCTATAGAACTTTCAACATATTTCAGAATAAATGCTGCTGAAACCGGACAATTCGAAAGAACCCTGATAGTAGCCGATAAAGGCAGCTATGTAAGTTATCTTGAAGGATGTACAGCTCCGATGAGAGATGAAAATCAGTTACATGCTGCGGTGGTGGAAATCGTAACTTTAGAAAATGCTGAAGTGAAATATTCTACTGTACAGAACTGGTATCCTGGTGATAAAGATGGAAAAGGGGGCATTTATAATTTTGTTACAAAAAGAGGTATTTGCAAGGGCAACAACAGTCGTATTTCATGGACTCAGGTAGAAACAGGTTCAGCCATCACCTGGAAATATCCCAGTGTTATTTTGCAGGGAGATAACAGTTATGGTGAATTTTATTCTGTAGCGGTTACCAACAATTACCAGCAGGCCGACACTGGCACAAAGATGATTCATATTGGAAAAAATACACGCTCAAGAATAGTAAGTAAAGGCATTTCTGCCGGCTTTAGCAATAATAGTTATCGCGGACTGGTCAGGGTATTAAAAAATGCTCATAATGCACGTAATCATACTCAGTGCGATTCTTTACTGTTAGGAAATCACTGCGGAGCACATACTTTTCCGTATGTAGATGTTGCAAACCAGTCAGCTATCGTTGAACATGAAGCAACAACATCAAAAATTGCTGAAGATCAACTATTTTACTGCAACCAACGAGGTATCAGCACTGAAAATGCAGTAGCTCTGATTATCAATGGTTATGCAAAAGAGGTTTTAAATAAATTACCAATGGAGTTTGCTGTTGAGGCACAAAAATTATTATCAATAACACTGGAAAACAGTGTAGGTTAAAAAATTATTATGCTTAAAATACAAAATTTACATGCATCAATTAATGGAAATGAAATCCTGAAAGGGTTAAATTTCAGTGTAAAAGCAGGAGAAGTACATGCTATTATGGGGCCAAATGGCTCAGGAAAAAGTACACTTGCATCGGTACTTGCAGGACGCGAAATTGTTGAAGTTACGCAGGGTTCAATATTATATAAAGGAATTAATTTATTGGAGCTTAGTCCTGAAAACAGGTCATGGGAAGGGATATTCCTTGCTTTTCAATATCCAGTCGAAATACCAGGGGTCAGTATCAATAATTTTCTTCGTACTGCTGTAAATGAACATCGTCAATATAAAAAATTGGAACCTCTTTCAGCAGCTGACTTCATGAAAATGATGAATGAAAAAAAGAAAGTAGTTGACATTACCTCTCAACTTACCAGCAGAAGTGTCAATGAAGGTTTTTCGGGTGGAGAAAAAAAACGTAATGAGATTTTCCAGATGGCAATGCTTGAACCTGAACTTGCAATTCTTGATGAAACTGATTCAGGGCTTGATATTGATGCCTTACGGGTAGTAGCAAATGGTGTTAATAAACTTAAAAACAAACATAATTCCTTTATTGTGATCACCCATTATCAACGATTACTTGATTTTATTGTGCCGGATTTTGTGCATGTTCTCTACAAAGGTCAAATTGTAAAATCTGGTGGTAAAGAACTGGCACTTGAACTGGAAGAGAAAGGATACGACTGGCTGAAAAATTAATACAATAAAGAGCAATGAAAGAACATCTGACTTTGGAGAAAAACTTTATCAACGATTTTCAGCAAAACTTTTCTATCATTAGTAAAGACGATAATGACAACCTTAAAAAACTCAGGAACGAAGCTATCCATAATTTTGAAAAAAGTGGCTTTCCGAATCGTAATAATGAATTATGGCGTTTTACTGATGTTTTAAAAATCCTTCATAACAGTGGCAGAATGGTTCATCCTTTCAGCCCACCGGCTGATATCAACACACCTGTTCAGGAGATTTTTAAATGTGATGTAAATCAACTCGACACCTATGATGTTGCAACTATAAATGGATGGTTTCCCAATACTATACCTCAATTTCAAAAAGTCAATCAAAATTGTGTTATTGGCAGTCTCAAACATGCATTTAGCCTTTTTCCTGAGATCATTGATAAACACTTTAGTAAATACGCTCCGATTAAGGACAATCCTTTTATTGCCTTAAATACTTCATTTGTCAATGATGGTATTTTTGCATATTTTCCTGATAACGCCAGGCTTGAAAAACCGCTTCAACTGGTCAGTCTGGCTTCACAGCCTGAACATTCGCTGATGCAACAATTTATACAACCCCGAAATCTGATTGTTGTTGGCAAAAATGCAAATATTAATCTTGTGATTTGTGACCATACGTTATCGCCCGATTCAAGTTTTTCAAATGTTGTTACTGAGGTGTTTGTCGATGAAAATTCGAAAGTTGAAATCACCCGCCTTCAGAATTTAAACAATAAGGGCACAATGGTTTCAAGCCTTTTTATTCATCAGGAAAAAAATTCAAAGCTGACGACCAACACCATTACATTAAATGGTGGTTTTACAAGAAATAATCTGCATATAGTTTTAAATGGGGAATTTGCTGAAGCCAACATATACGGCCTATACCTGATGGACCGCAATCAACATGTAGATAATAGCACTTTCATCGATCATGTATGTCCTGAAACAAACAGTAACGAACTGTTTAAAGGAATACTTGACGAACAGGCCAGTGGCGTTTTCAGAGGCAGAATATTAGTGAGAAAAGATGCACAGAAAATCAACTCTTATCAAAAAAACAATACACTATTGCTGACCGATGAAACAAAGATGAACACCATGCCACAATTAGAAATTTATGCCGATGATGTTAAATGCAGCCATGGTGCTACAGTTGGTTATCTTGGTGCCAATGAACTTTTTTATCTGAGGTCAAGAGGCATTTGTGAACGTGAAGCACGCATTATGCTGATGAACTCGTTTGCTAAAGAAATAATAGATAAAATCAGCATTCCTGCCCTGCACGACCGTATTACTTATCTTGTTTCAAAACGCTTGCGTGGTGAGTTATCTTATTGTGCCAGTTGTGTATTAAATTGCAGAGATTAAACATAGTAGTTTTGTTCCTATATTTGATAGAAAATTAAAAACTATCATTTATGAAAAAATCTATTTTTTTGGTTGTAATACTGCTTTTTCAAAACAGTACATTTTGTCAAACCCCAACATGGAAGATATATAACACTTCAAACTCAAATATTCCATGGAATAAATTTAAAGCAATGGACTTTGATGAGGTTGGTAACCTATGGGGATGTTACGACAATAGCGGTACAGTACCTCATTTAACAAAATTTGATGGCGATACATTTATTAATTTCATGACAACAGCCTGGGTCAACGATATTATTTCTGATAATGATGGAGATATGTGGCTGACAACCAGCAATATGGAATTGCAAAAATACAATGGTAATTTTACTATTTATACGAATGCACTTTTAAATTCTCCATGGCTTGAACCTATCTTTGTTGATCCGGCATTTAATGTATGGATTGTCAACAATAACAATTCCTATTTAATCAAATTTAACGGTTCAAATTGGGTAAAATATGACCATACAAATTCATGCTTGCCTGCATCTTCAATATTGTGTTTAAATTTTTTTAAAAATGACTTATGGTTAGGTACTGCTGATAGTGGTCTGGTAAAATTTGGAAACATACAGTGTATGGTTTATAAAACCACAAACTCACCACTTCCTTCAAACCGAATTCTTGCACTGCAAAAAGGTGTTGGTGATACACTGTGGTTTGTGTGTCCCGGTAATCTTGGTTATTTTGATGGAACAAATTGGAAAATGTATGCCAATGCCAATCTTATTTCGGCTAACTCAATACAATTTGATTCAAAAGGCTGCATCTGGATCAGTAATCCTGATTTTACCAAAGGTGGCATTTTTAAGTTTGACCGAACTAACTGGACAATTTATTCAAAATCTAACTCCCCCATTCCCACCAATCAGATTCTTGATATGAAAGTTGATGATGAGGATAATGTATGGATTGCTACCTGGGGAAGCGGATTGGTAAAAATGTCACCTTACACCAGTTCAATTATTGATTATAAATCAGTTAATATTTCTGTTTACCCAAATCCTGCATCTGACAACCTGCTTGTTTCACTTCCGGTTACTGATAATTATAAAGCAGAAATAGTGAGTTTATCAGGCCAGATTAACATTTCCAGTCAAATTTTCAATCAATCAAATTTCACCTTGGATGTTTCAAATCTTGAAGAAGGATGCTATATATTAAAAATTCAAAGCCAAACGATCAATTATTGCTACAAGATAATTAAACAATGATAAGCAATCACTGCTTGAATTTCTTTTTTTCCTGAACAATATTACTTAACAGGATAAACAACCTGAGTCTGCCATTTTGAAGTATCGGGTTCAAGACCAGGATCAGTCAGATATACTTCATAGGGTACACCATTCATTTCAAGTGCATTTGCTTTCATATAGTCCATAACAGCATTCCAAACAGGCCCAATTTTATTGTAGTCACCAAAATGAATAGCAGATACTGCTTTTCCAGCAACTATTGAATAATATTCCATCCCTGCATTTAAAGCAACTTTCACATCATTTGCCACAGGAACTGCAGCTACTGCATCCATGATGTTTTTTTCTTCATCATAAGCCGGGTAGAATGCCACAACCGGTCCTGTACAATTAATTTTATTTTTAGTTAAAAAGGCCATCACAGTACCATACGATTCACTAAAAAACTTTTGAATTTCTGCAGGATTCATACTTAAGGTTTTTTTAATACCAATAAATTTTTGTTCCTGAACATCAATAACTGAAACTGCAATGGCAGGCATTACAGGGGTTGTTTCAGCAAGTGTTTTAAGATTTTTTAGACCATCATCTAAAAATCTGTTCATTACTCCCTTTGAGAATAAAAACATATATTTTGCAATTGGGCTAAATCCTGTTTCAATATCAACTACCCAGTTCACATAAGTTCCGCTGTCAGTATTTTCAAAGTTCCAGTAAATCCATGCAGGTTTACCTGAATTCTGAAACAGCAATTTTGATTTAATACTTTTATTCTGAACAAATTCAACAACTTCCATAGAACCATTGCCTTGTGTTTTACTTTTAAAAGTCCTTTTATGGCCTATTCCAGGGTCTCCTGAAAATTCATTTGTCATGTTTGTATCTGCTTGAAACCATGGGTCCCATTTAGGCCACTCTTTGAAATCAATTACAAGTTTATATACCTGTTCGACAGGAGTATTAACAACAACAGATTTTTCAAACTTGTATTTTGATGGTAGAAATAAAGAAACGACAAATATGACTACTATCAATACAATAAGTACAAGAAGGACCATTTTCAGTGCTTTCATAAGTAAAATTTTAATTATTAGTTATCATAAAATTAATGCTATAAAACCTTTTAATGTTACAATACTTCCATCAAACAATCTGACTGTTACCAAATAAACATAATTGTCAACTGCTTGCAATTTGCCTTTATAATATCCATCCCATCCCTTTTCAGCATCGGAAGTATTAAAAACCTGTTCGCCATAACGGTTATACATACTGAAATCCAATAGCACCTCAAAGCGTGAACCAGCTCCCTGCACCCTTACTTCATCATTATCTCCATCTCCATTTGGAGTAAAAGCTTTAGGCATATCAATAACCGGTGGTATGGGTTCAACAATAATTGGTTTGGTAATAGTATCAGTACAACCAAGTGCATTTCTGACAATAAGTCTGACATAAAATGTATCAGGGCGTTTAAACAAGTGTTCAGGATCTTTAAGTGTTGAAGTAACTGAATCGTCAAAATCGTAAAGCCATGCAATAACATCAGAACCACCAACACCAGTAAATTTAACATTTAAAGGTACAATTCCGCTCAAAATATCCGGCAGGAAATCGCCTGTAACTGAAGAAATATAAACAGAATCTTCTGCATATTTTCTACAACTTGTTGATGAGTCCATGTATAAAAGTCGTGGGAAAAAGTATCCGCTATGTTTATACAGATGGATAATGCTGTCAGGAGCTTTTTTGGCAATAATACCATCACCAAAATCCCATTCAAATTCATAAACATCTTTAGAATGAGTAATGTACAAAGAAATAGGCTCATTGGCACAGGCCGTATCTGGCATTATATCAATGTCTGCCACAGGACCTTTTATTTTGATGTATTGTTGTCTGATAAAAGTATCTGTACAGCCAAAAGATGTAATCATAAACAGTTTTACATCATAAACACCTGGTTTGGAATAATTGTGAGCAGGAGAACTCAGATACGATTTCATTGAATTGTCACCAAAATCCCATTCATAATACAGAATGTCTTTTATATTTGAACTATCATAAAACTGTACCAGCAAAGGATAACAGTTTGCATAAATTGTATCAGCATAAAACAATGCTTTTAATTTTGGCTGAACCTCTATATAATTGTTTAATAGAATACTGTCTTTACAACCCTTTTGATCAACAACAATTAAACTAATATTGTATTTCCCTGGGTTAGCATAACGATGGACAGGCTCTTTCAGGTTCGTTTTGGTACCATCACCTAATTCCCAGCTGAAACTTAAACCTGTACCCAATGAAGTATTGGAAAAGAATGCTGTATCGTTCCAGCAAAGATTTCTGTCAAACACATAAAATCCTGCAGATGGTTTTTCAATAATCACATGATCAGTTAATATTACTGTATCATTGCAACCTGCCAGATTTTCAACAATTAGTACTGGAGAATAAAAGCCTTTTTGAGTATAGGTATGTACCGGATTTTTACTGGTTGATGAATTTCCATCGTCAAAATAGTAATTCCACAGGTAGACGCTTGTATCAGATGTTGATTGGTCAAAAAACCTGATATCGCTGGGGGCACAGCCAAAAGTATCTGAAGTAAATTTTGCTTGTACTGAATATACTTTTACATATTTGGTAATTGAGTCGGTACAACCGCCAAACTCCCTCGAAACAATTTTAACTTTGTAAATACCCGGATTTTTATAAGCATGTTTTGGATTTTGTCCAAAACCATTTTTACCATCACCAAAATCCCAGTAATGAATGCTTCCGCCTATACCAGCATTCAAAAATAAAAATGAGTCTTCAGCACACAGATGTTTCTTGTCTGTTTTAAAGTCTGCTTTTACTTCCTGAACACTAACATTAAGCATAGTTATCCAATGACAACCAGTGCTGTCATTAAAAGCAGTGGCTTTTACCTGATATATCCCTAACTGTTTATATTTATGAGAAATAGTATCTAATGTCAGATGGCTTTTTTTGTCACCATCACCATAAATAATTTCCCAATGATGCATAGCCTTATGCTGGTTTGAAAACAAAACATCAAATGGTTTTTTACAATCCTGCTGAAAGGTAACAATTGAAATAGGGCCGTAAATATATAATATACTGTCCTTTTTAATTGTATCATAACATCCGTTATAACCAACAACAAGCTGGGTACTCATGTAGCCTGTATCAACATGACGGTGATAAACACTATCACCAATATCGGTCATACCATCGCCAAAAGTCCAGTAAAATTCATCACAAGGTTTTCCTGTTGGGTTAAATGATTTATTGTAAAACCAAACTGAGTCATAGGCACATGATGTATCAGGATTAAGTGTAAATAAAGCTTTTGGTCTCACTCCAACTTTTATTGGCATTTCAGCTGTATCAGTGCACCCAGCAGAATTGACAATAATCAATTTAACAAAGTAAGTGGTATCCTTATAAAAAGTATGAACAGGATTTTTAAGTGTTGAAGAGTCTCCGTCATCAAAATACCATTTCCACGATGTTATTGGCTCTTTTGAGCTACTTTGTTCGGTAAAATGTACTGTCATCGGAGCACATCCTTTTGATGAATCAACAGTAAAGTTTGCACCAGGTGGTACAATTTCAATAGTACCGGGAGCATTATACACTTGTTTACAGCCACCAGCACCATAAACAATTAGCTGAGGTGTGAATACTCCTGCTTTGTTAAACAAATGGATAGGATTGGTTTTATCAGAGGAGTCACCATCACCAAAATACCATTTATACTTTACTCCGTTCGTTGACTGGTTTGTAAAACTTATCAACAGTGGTGGTTTGCAGCTTGAAAGTGTTCCCGTCATAATAAACTTTGCAGAAACCGACTCAACTACAATATTACGAAATGTGCTGTCCACACAATTTGAACCATTCGATACAATCAAAGTCACCTTATAGGTTCCAGGGTTAAAATACAAGTAGCTTGGATTAGGAACGCTGGTGGTGTTACCATCACCAAAACGCCAGAAATAGCTTTTTGCACCTGTTGACTTATTGTTCAAACTGAAAAAACTGCCTGTACATACAGTATCACTGTTTGGTTTAAAATCAGCTTTTACATTATCGATGCTGATATTATTTTGTTTGATTATACTGTCTTTGCAGCCATAAGTATCAGTGATAACCAATTTTACCGTATAATTTCCGGGATTAGAATAACTATGCACAGTATCTTTTGCCTTTGAGGTTGAGTTGTCACCAAAATTCCAGTAATAGCTTAGTGGCAAATTCCCCGATGAAATATTGGTAAAGGTAACATTTGCAGGTGTTTTACAATAATATTGCTGATTTACATTAAAACCTGCTTTTGGTAAACTATATACTTTAACAAAAGATGTCACCACACGTGTATCAGAACAACCATTCAGGTCTTTAACATAGAGTGAAATAGAATATAAACCGGGAGAGTTAAAAGTATATGTAGGATTTTTAAGGTTTGAAGTATTTCCATCACCAAAATCCCATATCCATTGTGTGATAATAGCATCACCTATATTTGACTGATCAATGAATCCAACAGTGAATGGTGCACATCCAACAGTAGGTGTACTTGCGGAGAACGCAGCAACAGGATTTTTAAATACAGTAATATAACTGGTTTTTGTAATGGTATTGCTTCCGGAACCATTCGAAACAGTCAGCTTCACAGTGTAAGTCCCCGGGGTTGTATAAGAGGTTTGTGGATTTTGTAAGGTTGATGTATTACTGTTTCCAAAGTCCCAGAACCAAGAAGTAGGGCTACCAGTTGACAAATCGTTGAAACTAACAACAATGGGGCTGCATCCTGATGTAATATTGGAATTAAAGTTAGCATTAGGTTGAGCATATAACCAGCAAGGAAATGCTACTAAAAAAAAAGCCACAAGGCTTCTTAGAATTTTTGTTAATACAAAAGACAAATTACTAAACAAGGTTTGATTATCTTTGCAAACAAAGATAATATTAAATTGGAGTTTTTGAAAAAAATAATAATTACGACTTTATTAATTTCTTTATCAATCAGTCCGATATTTTCACAGGATATACATTTTTCACAGCTATTTCAGTCACCGCTTTCGCTGAATCCGGCAAACGGTGGAAACCATGCTGCTGAGTGGCGTATCGCTGACATTTACCGTACACAATGGTTTACTTTCAAATATCCTTACCACAGTCATTTTTTATCATTGGATAAACATTTGTTTTTACGAAAAAATAAATTCAATGCAGGATTATGTATGGCCAACGATGTAAGTGGTGATGCCATTTTACAAACTTCAAAACTATATTTTAATTTTAGCTGGCATCCGGTAGTGGGAATAAATAGGATTAATGTAGGTGTTCAGGCTGGTTATGTCAGTAAAAATTATAGTTTTGATAAACTTACATTTCCTGATCAATACGATATTAACAGCGGATATTACGATCCCATTATGCCAAATCCTGATGCCGGAACTCCTGTCAGGCTGAGTTATCCTGACATCAATGCAGGTGTATCGTGGAGTATAAACCGGGGAAAAGTAATCCCTGAAATTGGGTTTGCTTTTTTCCACATCAATCAGCCTGGTGAAACATTTTTAGGAACACAAAACAAGTTAAAAATCCGAAAAAGTGGGTATCTTAAAATAAAATTGCCTCTTTCTGATCAGTTGAGCCTCTCACCTTCCACATACTATACCGAAATAAACCAGGCCTCTGAAATAATATCCGGCTTTAATATTTCACAACAAATTGATATTGAAAAAGGTAGTATAAAACAGATTTCTTTTGGATTATTTACCCGTTATGGCTTTCAAAGAAATATGGATGCTATAATTTTAACTGGTGAATTGAATTACCGCAAACTTGGCCTAGGTGTTTCTTATGATATCAATGCATCAGGACTGAGAAAATATACTTCTTATCAGGGTGCAATTGAATTATCAATAATTTATTATCTCTTTAACAAATTAGAGGAAAGATTTATGATTCCTTGCGAACGCTACTAATTTTTATGTCTGTCATCAGGTTTCTAATCGTATCTTTATTTTTTGCATTTTCAATGCAAACATTTGCTCAACAGGAAAAAGATTTTTCTGCTTCAAAGCATCGGAAACTCGGACAACGGTATGAAATGTTGGGAGATAAATATTCTGCCATTTATCATTATTCAAAGTCACTGGAAAAAGACAGTTCAGGTAAATATTACAAAATTAAACTGGCAGAACTTTATGCTGATGTAAGAAATTATTCAGCATCTGCAAGGTATTTTGAAGAATTATTCAGAGAATACAGTAAAATTCCACTTCATGTTATCTTCGACTATGGCAGGGTGCTGAAAAGCTGTGGTAATTACGAAAAAGCAATAGAATTTTTTAAATTGTATCGTAAAAAAGCTGCCAAAAGCAAAAAAGTTGCTGAGTATCGAAAACAGGCAAAAACAGAAATTGAAGGGTGTGAGCTGGCTCTGAATGGGTCGTTAATAGACACCACTAAACAAGTTGTCATTGAAAAAATGAATGAAACTGTTAATTATTTACATTCAGATTATTCGCCTTTACCCATAAACGATACTGTTTTATATTATGCATCTGTACGAACTAATAATCCGGTTTATTACAATTCTCCTACTGAATCATTCACTGAAGTTAGTCAGTTTTATAAAGCCATCAGGAAAAATAACAACTGGGAAGGAGGAATATTGATTCCCGATTCATTCAATATAAAAAATCAATGGTGTGGAAACGCAGTAATATGTCCTCACAAAAACAGGTTATACTTTACTGTATGCGAGTTGAATGCTGAAGGAAAAAATATTTGTTCAATCTGGATGTCAGAATTAATTGCAGGAAAATGGTCTGCTCCTGAAAAATTATCAAAACTTATCAATAAACCTGGAAGCACCTCTACCCAGCCTGCAATTGGTATTGATCCCCGACAAAACAGAGAAGTACTGTATTTTATATCAGACCGTAAAGGTGGTAAAGGTGGGCTCGATATCTGGTATTCGATATTGGATCATAAAACAAGTGAATTTCTTGAACCTAAAAATGCAGGGAGTAAGATAAATACTTTTATGAATGAAGTCAGCCCCTTTATTGACGAAGACAATGGCAAATTATATTTCAGTTCAGAAAGTCATAGCGGCATTGGTGGATTTGATATTTTTTCCACTTCAGGTTCATTAAGAAAATGGGAAGAACCAAAAAACATTGGTATTCCATTCAATAGCCCTGCTGATGACCTCTATTATAAATTAGTACCTGAAAAGACCAACGCAGGATTTCTTGTTTCTAATAGAGAAGGTGGAACAACTATGTATAATACTACTTGTTGTGATGATATTTACAGTTTTTCATTCAAAGAGTATGTTCATATCAGAATATCAGGAAGAGTAATCACTTTTAAAAATGATAAAAAAGACCAATACATTGAAGATTTTTTAGACAATCCTTCTGTAAAAATTCCAGAAGGAGGTAAACTTGTAGATAGTGCTTTGCTAACGCTTATTTTGGTATCAGGTAAAGACGAAATAGTGATAAAATCAGTTATAACAAGCACAAATGGCATCTACAACTTTAAACTGGAAAGTGGCAAAGAGTATAAAATCAATGTTGCAAAAGACAGTTTCTTTTCTACTTCTTATTCGCTTTCAACTGTAAAAATTTTTAAATCTGATACAATTTTTCACGATTTTCTGTTAAAGAAAATACCTGATAAACCAATTATCATTCGCAATATTTATTATGCGTTTAACCGATATAACCTTTCTGACACTGCAAAAGCTATCATAGATACTACTATTTATGCCATCATGACTGAAAATCCTTTGATTATTGCTGAAATAAGTTCTCATACAGATAATAAGGGAACTGACAATTACAATCTCAGTTTATCACAGAAAAGAGCGCAGAGTGTAGTCAACTACCTGATATATAAAGGCATACAACAAGAAAGATTACAAGCAAAAGGCTATGGTGAAAGCTCTCCCATTGCACCAAATCAAAATACTGACGGCAGCGATAATCCGGAAGGAAGGCAAAAAAATAGAAGAACAGAATTTAAAGTGATAGGTATTTTACCAGAATATCAACGGGTGATTTATGAAGAGTAATTTTAAAATTTTGGTTCACAATCCTATCTTTACAAACTGAAATAAACTTAAAATTCTAACACCATGAAAGCATTTTTTCTAACACTGATACTTATATCACTTGCAAATTTATCCTTTTCACTAAACCCGGTACGTGAGTATGAAACCACGCCTGCCGACTATGGAATGACTTACAATAATATCAGGGTGAAAACCTCCGACAACCTGAATCTGCAGGTATGGTATTTTCAGGCTACCGATAAAATGTCACGTAAAGTAATTATCCTGAGTGATGATGGTGATGGCAATATGGCAGACCTGATTGAATATGCAAGTAATTTTCTTTCTTTAGGTTATCATGTGGTAACTTATGACTACAGAGGATATGGCAAAAGTGATGATTTTCCTATCAATACCAAATTCTTTATGTACAGCCAATTTCAAAAAGACCTTGAAGGTGTCATTGATTGGGTAAAAAGAGAATATCCTTCCTTTAAAACCATTCACCTTTTTGGTCTTGGCATTGGTGCTGGCCTTAGCATTGGCATTGGTTGTAACCGCCCGGAAATAGGTCGTATTATTGCCGATTCACCTTATCTGACTTTTGAACTCACTGAAAAAAGGTATATGGATGTGTTTGGTCAAAAAGTAATGATGCCTTTAGGATACGACAAAACTTTTCTGGAGCCATTTCATGCCATGACCGATAAAGGAGCAGGATTACAGGGTATTCTATTAATTTCTGGAGCTGATGACAAATTGTTTACTCCGGCTGATATGAAAGAGTTATCAAAACTAAAAAAGAGCATAACATCACTTTATACTGTTGCCGGTGCAACGGCCAAAACCACCTATACAACAAACAAACAAGCTTATTTTGCTGAAATAAAGAAATTTACAGGACAATGATCAGGCGTTTTGACCTGTCATTTTATATCCCTGCCTGAACAATTTTTCACTTATCATTTCATACATCTTTTCATCCTGAGGCAGGTTTGCCCTCATGCCGTCAACATATCTGTTGAACATGCTGGCTAAAGACGCAGTTAAAATAGTATCATGAATTGCAACATCACTAAGTTCAATTTTTCTGGCTTCAGCAATCAGTGTTTCTATCTGATCAAAATCATTCAGTCTTATTATTTCGGCTATCTGAAGTATTATTTTCAACTTTTCTTCAACGCATTCATAGTTACTGCTGAATCCTTCCAAAAGTAATTCAATTTGATCGACTGAAACATCAAGATGTTTTGCAGCAACTGCAGAATGAGATTTATAGCAATATTGACAATGATTTTTGTATGAAACATAAGCACAAATCAATTCCCTTTCAAAACGACTCAAATCTGATGGACCATTCAGTACAGCTTCAACAAAATGTGCCATTGGAATACCCATTTCTTTACGAAACATAATTAAACCACCCATTCCCGGCAGGTTATTTTTTAAATCTATAATCGGCATAACATCATTTTTAGCATTTAATCATTGTTTCAAAGATATTCCAATTAATTTTCTTGTAAAAATAAGCTAAGGTAAATTTGCACCTCCTGAGAAAGTAAATTAAAACTTTTTCAGGTATCTTGCAGTCAAATTTTCCTAAGCATGAAAATTTGACTGCAATAATTTATTTTTAAAATTAAGATTTTGAGCAGTAAAGAAATTATCTCGTCTTTTTCAGCACATAAAGAAATCCAATCAGCCATCAATGATTTAAGTACTTATTCAGGTGTTAAAATTCTGGCCGATGGACTGAAAGGGTCGATGAAAGCATTATTTGGAGCTATCATTTACAATCAACTTAACAAAAATATTGTTTTTATATTGAACGATCAGGAAGAAGCGTTATATTTTTTGAACGACCTTGAGACATTTATTCATAATAAAAAAATCTATTTTTTCCCATCTTCCTTTAAAAACGATGATCCTCAAATACTTTATAATACTGGTATTCTACAGAGAACTGAAGTATTAAATGCTCTTTCAAAAAAAATTAACATAGGACATATTGTTGTTACCTATTCAGAAGCACTTTGCGAAAATGTTCTAAGCCCTGAAACCATCAGTTCAAATGTTTTATCGCTTAAAAGAGAGACTGAACTTGATATCGATTTCCTGATTGATTATTTAAATGAATATGAATTTGAAGCTGTTGAGTATGTGTATGAAGCAGGTTGTTATGCCATCAGAGGCGGAATTATTGATATTTTTTCTTTTAGCAATCCACTACCCTATCGTATCGAATTGGTCGGTGATAAAATAGAATCCATCAGAGAATTTGATCCTGAAAACCAGCTATCTACACGCAACATTGACCATTTTACCATCATTCCGAACCTTGAAAAAACACACCTCACAAAGAAAATAATCCCTTTCCACGAATACATTCAGGGTGATACTATTTTGTTTTTCAATAATCTTGGCTTGATAAAAGATTCAATAAAGAATTTTAATAAAAAAATTAAAAAAGTATTTTCTCACGATAATAATAGTAATTATTTTCCTGAACTATTAAATGAAAACCATTTCCCTGACGAAATGAACAGCTTTAGTTCAGTTCAGTTTTCCTATTCTGACTTTTTTACCTTCGATAATAAAATAAAGTTTGATGTAAGCCCTCAACCTTCATTTAACAGAAATTTTAAGCTTTTAGTTGATGATCTTGTTGAAAATCAAAAAAAACATTATACAAACTACATCTTTTCAGATTCATCGAAACAAATTGAACGCCTGTATGCCATTTTTGAAGATATAAATCCTGAAATATCTTTCCGACCGGTTTATGAAAACCTGCAATCAGGTTTTGTTGATCATCATCTGAAAATTGCCTGTTACACCGAGCATGAAATATTTGTAAGATATCATAAGTATAAACAAGCAAAGGCTTATTCGAAAGACAAAGCATTAAGTTTGCGTGAATTGTATGAGTTAAAGCCTGGCGATTATGTAACTCACATCAACTATGGTATTGGCAGGTTTTCAGGACTTGAAAAAATCGATATATCCGGTAAAAAACAGGAAGCCATTCGTCTGGAATATAAAGATGGCGATCTGCTGTATGTCAGCATACATTCCATGCATAAAATTGCACGTTATACAGGTAGGGAGGGTACAGTACCAAAACTTCACAAACTGGGCTCCAAAGCATGGGAAAATTTAAAAAACAAGACAAAAAGCAGGATAAAAGACATAGCACGTGATCTTATAAAGCTTTATGCAAAGAGAAAAACAACAAAGGGTTTTGAGTTTTCTCCTGATACCTACCTGCAAACTGAGCTTGAAGCCAGTTTTATTTATGAAGACACCCCCGATCAGGCCAAAGCTACTGAAGAAGTAAAAATGGACATGGAACGGCAATATCCTATGGATCGTCTGATTTGTGGTGATGTGGGCTATGGTAAAACTGAAATTGCCATTCGTGCTGCATTTAAGGCTGTAGCCGACAGCACACAGGTTGCTGTGCTTGTGCCTACCACTATCCTCGCATTTCAGCATTATAAGACTTTCCGTGAACGTTTAAAAGATTTTCCGTGCAATGTCGAATATTTGTCACGTTTCAAATCTGCACGACAACAAATAGAAATTGTTAAGAAACTCGCAGAAGCGAAAATCGACATCATTATTGGAACACATAAATTACTTGGAAAAGAAATAAAATTCAAAAATCTTGGTTTGCTGATTGTGGATGAAGAACAGAAATTCGGTGTTTCCGCAAAAGAACGATTACGACAATTGAAAGTAAATGTTGATACCCTGACACTAACGGCAACCCCCATACCACGTACATTACAATTTTCATTGATGGGTGTCAGGGATTTGTCGCTTATCAACACACCTCCATTGAACCGGCAAGCCATTGATACTTTTATCAAGCCATTTGATGAAGTAGTAATCAGAGAATGTATTGAGAAGGAACTTAACCGCGGAGGACAGGTATTTTTTGTTCATAACCGCATCAGCGACCTCAGCAAAGTGGCAAATATTGTTAAACGACTGGTTCCTCATGCTAAAATTGGTGTAGCACACGGGCAGATGGAAGGTCATGAACTGGAAGAAACCATGCTGAATTTTATTGATGGATATTACGACATTCTTGTTTCTACCAATATTATTGAGTCGGGATTAGATATACCTAATGCCAATACTATTATCATCGATAATGCACATTTTTTTGGTCTTAGCGACCTGTACCAGATGCGCGGACGCGTGGGCAGGTCAAACATCAAAGCATATTGTTACATGATCATACCATCTTTTGGAGAAATAACTGCTGATGCAAGGAAACGACTGGCTGCCATTGAAGAGTTTTCAGAACTTGGAAGCGGATTACATATTGCACTGCGTGACCTTGACATCAGGGGGGCAGGTAACCTTTTGGGGGCCGAACAAAGTGGATTTATCAGTGATATCGGGCTGGAAATGTATAAAAAAATTCTTGATGAAGCGTTATCTGAACTTAAACAGGAAGAATTTACTGAGTTTTTTAATGAAAAAGAAGATGTTCAACTTTTCAGTGAAAGTGTCATAGACACCGACCTTGAGGTGCTTATTCCTGACGAATACATCAACAATATAGAAGAAAGGCTGATTTTATACAATAAACTGAACAGGATTCAGGATGAAAAAAATCTGAAATTGTTTGAACAGGAACTGACCGACAGGTTTGGTCCCTTGCCATGGCAAACCAACGATTTGCTTGATCTGATACGATTGAAATGGGTAAGTACCAAGCTTGGTTCTGAAAAAATAGTGCTTAAAAACAGAACATTAAAAGTCTTTTTTCCATATATCTACTCTAAAAATGAAAAATTCAGCAACCAGATATTTATCAAGGTATTGAATTATGCTAAAACACATCCAAATACCTGTAGGTTTCAGGAAAAACCTTCAGGGCTCGAACTTGTATTAAAACCAATTGTTTTTATTGATGAAGCTTTATCAGCTCTAACAGAAATGAACAGGATGCAGTAAAATTTGTTATCAAAATACTGAACTATTTATGGAATAATTTTCTGAACAGAACTTCCATTTGGCAGAGATGGGTTATTTCCACTTTTTGAAGTACACGAAATTAAAGCTACGATTAAGAGAAGAAGACACATTTTTGATAGTTTGCTCATTATTCAAATAATATAACATTGTTTTTATTGTCAATTGAGATTTTGACACTTTTTCACTTATTGAAAGGATTGTATTTTCTTAAAAGTTGATAAATGGTGCTGCTATCAATAAAACTCTACTGTTTATTTGATTATTTTTCAACAAAAAATGAAAAATAAATCAAAAGCACCAGTCCAATACTTATAAGAAATAAAACAAAACGGAACAAATACTTTAGATTCCGGTTATGTTCAAAGTCCCAGTAACGATATTTATGCATATGTAAAATCCAGTTCGCTGCAAAAATATTAAAACATTTTCATTTAATACCAATTATAAACGAAACTTTTTTAAAATTCATGAACTAATGAAAATAATAATTCAGTAAAAAGCTTTAAAACACATAAATGAATGTTTAAAAATCACTTATTTTACCTTCTGATTGTTTTTGTTTTCACAAGTAAATTGACATTTGCACAGCTTAGTGGAATCAATACAATTAACCCATCTGGAACAAATTTTTCAGGTAATCCGAATGGTGTTTCAGGTAAAAATTATACCAGTTTTAAAAATGCGGTAATTGCACTCAGAACTTATGGAATAAGCAGTCAGGTAACTTTTAACATTGATTCCGGAAGTTATAACGAGCAAATCGTAATTCCAACTATTAACGGAGCATCATCCACCAATAAAATTATTTTTCAGTCTGCAAATAATGACAGTACCTCTGTTTGCATCTATTACAGTCCGTATTACTATGATTCAAATTATGTCATTTCTCTTCAGGGTGCTGATTATATTGTTTTAAAAAAACTGCGTATTGAAGCAAGAGGAAATTATTATTCTACAGCCATTGATTTGAGAAATGGTGCCGATTATAACCTGATAATAAATTGTGTGATTGGTACTACAAAAGGCTCAGGTACTTATTTTACCTGTATCAGCTTTAACTCCAGTACCATCGAACGCAATAATTCAATTGTAAACAATTATCTTTCCGGAGGTTATTGTGGCATTTATCTCAATCCATATAACTCTTTAACTTCTGAACCTTGTAATTTAATTTCTTCAAATAGTATTACGAATTTTTTAAATTGTGGAATTTTTGCATCATGGCAAGACTCACTGGTTATTTCTTTCAATGAGATTATAAATACAGGTGGAACTTCTGAATTACGCGGGATTTATACATATAACTGCCTGAATTCAAACTATATTTACAACAATAAAATTATTTTGTACTCACAAACAAACTGTTATGGCATTTATCAGTATCTTAATAACGAAACAAACATTTACAATAATTTTATTTCGGTAGAAAACAATTCAAACAGCTATGTCTATGGACTTTATTTTAATAGCAGCGATTTTCAAAAAACATATTACAATTCAGTACTTGTAAAAACTGCAGGTTCCAGTCAATCGAACAACAATGCAGGATTATATATTAAGGGTAATATTCCCAGTGGCAGGGGTGCTGAAGTAATTAATAATATTTTCGCAAACACTGGAGGGGGATATGCAATTTATGTTATAAATGCTAACCTGTTAAATTTTAGCGATTATAACGATTATTATTCAACCGGCAATTATCCATGCTATTATGTCAATACAGCCTGTGATCTGGCAAAATGGAAGTCTTTGAGCAGCCAGGATATGAATTCTATTTCGGTCAATCCTGACTACTTTTCGAAAACAGACCTTCACGTCAATAATCCTGGCCTAAACGGAAAAGGAACCTTTATCTACACTGTAACAAAGGATATTGATGGCGATTCCAGATTGTCAAATCCTGATATAGGAGCCGATGAATTTACGCTGTTGAATAACGATGTATCAGCTTATGAATATATCTTAAATACTTCATTGTGCAGTTCTACCAACATGCTTCAGGTAAAAATCAAAAATTTTGGAACCGACACTTTAAAGTCACTTATACTTAATTGTGAAATTAATGGTATCAGACAAAACCCTGATACATTCTGGTCATTATCCCTGTTGCATGGAGCAATCTACACAACCAACCTCAGCATATTGAATATTGTTGCCAATCAGTTTTACAATATTAAAGTCTGGACAAGTCTTCCAAACGGAGTCGCTGACCAAAATCCGAAAAATGACACATTGTTTATCAATAATATAAGAACAGGTTTATCGGGTGAATATATAATAGGCTCAGCAGGAGGCGATTATAAAACCATAAAAGACGCTATCAGTGAACTGAACAAGTATGGCGTTTGCGGTCCTGTAAAATTCAGAATAAAAGCAGGAAAGTATAATGAACAACTTTTAATTAACGAAATAAAAGGTGCAAATTCAACCAATAATATTATTATTGAATCATTCGATAAAGACAGCTCTAAGGTTGAAATCAGCTATTATGCATATTCAACGATTGATGATTATGTTATTAAGCTCAACGGTTCAGATTTTATTACCATACAATACCTGACAATAAAAGCCTCCGGAACAAATCAGGCGAAATGTATTGTTCTGGACAATGGAGCCGATAATAATACTATACGCAACAATGCTATAATTATTCCCAATATTTATTCTTCAGGAAACTATTACGGCATTTTTTCGAGACCTGTAAACATCAACAATGATTATAATTTAATTGAGAACAATTTGATCAGTGGTGGACTAACTTCTATCTATTATTATGCTTATTCTTCTACTGCCCCCGAATACAATAACAGCATAAAAAATAACCAACTAAATAACTTCCAAAATTATGGGATTTATTGTTTTTATCAATTAGGATTGAATATTACAGGAAATAAACTGGAAAGCAATACAACTTACTATGGAGCTGGAATCGAAATCTATAACTGTAACCTAAGTACTAAAGTATCAGGAAATATAATAAAAGTTACTAGCTTATTTAACGGGTATAAAGGAATTTCCTTTATCAATTGTATCGGGAATCAAAATGACCCTATCTATGTTTTTAACAATTTCATTTTACTTATAAACCCCGTTGATACATTTTTACCGTGTTATGACTATGGATATGGAGTTTCTATATACGATTGTCAATATCTCTATTTTGCGAATAATACCATCCGTACCAAAGCAAGTACAGAGTATTCTGTACCATTAAATATAAGTTCGGGCTCATGGAATAAAATCTACAACAATAATCTGGTTAATGAAGGTGATGGTTATGCTGTTTTGGCCAGCCCATCATCTGCATTTAATACTTCAGTTTGTGATTATAATAATATCTATTATAAAGGAAAAAACCTTGGATATTGTTCAAAAGATATTAAAAACTTAAGCACCTGGCAAAGTACTACCAGGCAAGACAGCCATTCAATAGTAAGTACTCCAAACTTCTATGATGAAGAAAGTTATCATATTCTTAATACTTTACTTGATGGTAAAGCAAAACCTTTAACTTATGTATCCAAAGATCTTGATAATGATACCAGGCATCCGCAATGCCCGGATATTGGTGCCGATGAATTCACTATTTATGGTTACGATGTGGCATTAATAAAAATTTTAAGTCCGGTTATTCCCTGCGACAGTGTCAGTAGTGACATTGTGGTGAAATTAAAAAATGTTGGCTATGCCGGAATTACATCCATCAAATTCAACTGGTCGGTAAACAATGTTTTACAAAAACCAAAATATTTTTCAACAAGACTGTTCACCAACAAAGATTCAAACTTTCTGATAGGTTCTTATGTTTTCACCAAAGGCGGGCAATATCGCTTAAAAGTATGGATAGACACCATAAACAATTACAAAGACATGTATGCTAAAAATGATACCTTAAGCACACTGCTTACGGTGGGCATGTCAGGGAGTTATACCATCGGTAAAAGCGGAAAAGATTTCAGTACAATCAGTGAAGTTATTAACGCTTTACAATACTATGGGATATGCGGCAAAGTAGTATTTAACATTGAGCCGGGAACGTACAAAGAGCAACTGTTGATTACCAATGTGCGTGGTGCCTCAGCAACTAATACCATCACCTTTCAATCTTCCACACTCGACAGCAGTGATGTGCTGATTACCTTCAATTCATACTCTAACAACGATAATTTCGTACTACAGCTAAACAAGGCTGACTATTTTCATTTTCAATACCTGAGTTTTACAAACAATAATTATTACACCGGTTCAAGAATTATTGTTGTGGCAAATGGTTCAGATAACAATGTATTTAACAATAACCAATTGCTTTCAGGTTACAATTTCTCTTACGGTTTTATAACTTCTGGAAACAACAATAATAATATTTATAGATTTAATCTGATTACAGGTATTAACTTAGGTATTTATATGCAGGGAGATATAACAGGGACAAACAATGTCATAGAAGGGAATGTGATTTATACAAGATCTCCGGGTATCAGTGTGCAATATCAGGACAATATTATCATAAAAAACAATTATATTGAGAGTACTTCGAATGGTTTTACCGGAATTGATATATCAAATTGTAAAGCAGGTTCCATCATTACAGGAAATAAAATTTTTGCAGGGAATTCAGTTAGTAATTTCAATGGAATTTCTGTTAATAACTCAATTTCAAACGGTAATAAAAAGCTCATTGTTTCTAATAATTTTATCAGTTCTGCCTCTTCTAATCTTTCAAATAGTTTCATAGGAATTAAAATTTATAATGGAAGCAATGTGGCAGTTTACCACAACTCTGTTTACTTTAAATCAACAAATACCAATAGTTTTGCTATTTCCTTTACCAGATATAAAACAGGCACTTATGGTCCTGTGGATGTGAAAAACAATATTTTTATCAATAATGCAGAGGGTTATGTTTTCATGTTTGATAATTATGCAGCAGGCAATGCTTTTGTCACAGGTATGGATTTTAATGTCTATTATACTTTGGGACAATACATTGGTAAATATGGAACCAACAGCATTGCAAATCTCAAATCCTGGATAGCCTTAACAAAATTTGATGCAAATTCAAGATTTGAATTACCGGCTTTTAGGAGCGAAACCGATTTGCACCTGATGTATCCTGATAATTACCAGGTTAATAACCCTTTAATTGATGTTCCTGACGATATTGACGGACAACTGAGAAGTAAGGTAAAACCTGTAACAGGTGCTGACGATATCAACACTTTTCCCTATGATATTGCAATCACTAAACTGATTGAACCAGCTGCTTTTACCTGTGAAGGAAAAAGTAATTTTATCATCAATATCAAGAACAAAGGAAATAATAAAATTGATACATTTTTTATCAGTTGGAAAATCAATAATAAAAGTCTCAGGTATGATACCTTATTCACCAGCTTAAATCCTTTTCAGGATATAAACCTTTTTCTTGAAACTGATACTATAAAGCCTGAGGTAACTAATTCATTTTATGCAAAAACAAAATTACCTTCGTGGCAGATAGAAGGTGATACCTTAAACAATGAATTTGAGGTAAATAAAATTACAGTATATAATTCTCCTGAAATAAGTAATGTCATCAGTGATACTATTTGTAAGAATACCAGTGCAACTCTTGAGGTTCATGGAAACGGAAATAAGTATTTCTGGTACGAATCACCTAATTCAGATACCTATCTTTTAATGGATTCTGTATTAACTATACACAATTGTGAACAGGATAGAATCTTTTATGCAAAAGCCACCAGCTCATACTTTTCACCTGACAGCTTTTACACTGTAAAACAACAGGTTAATTTACAGAGTATGGGAATCATGTTCTGTATAAAAGCAAAAAACAAAAAGATTAAAATTGACAGTTTTGGAATTATTACAACTGTAAAAAGTGGCTTTTCTGTACCTGTGGAGGTATATTTTAGAAAAGGTAGTTTTCGTGGTTTTGAGTCTGCTCCAACATTCTGGACTTTGTGGTACTCAGATACAGTAATATCTAATGGAAATAAAGAGTTCACCAATATTGGTATGAAGAGCATTACGATTGACAAAGGAGATTCAGTTGCATTTTATATCACATCAACTGATATTTATTCAATGCTTTACAGCCTGGATTCCTGGAAGAATTTTGAAAATATTGATTTAAAAATTTCAAATGGTTCTTTAGTTTTTTATCCTTTTGATCCGTTTTTTATCAGTAATAAATCTTTTATCGGGATGGTTTATTATGGTACTGAAAATTATTGTAACTCAGATAGGGAGCCTGTTTATCTGAAAATAAATCCTACACCCCAACCCAATCTTGGTCCGGATAAATACCTCTGCTATTTAAATAAACCTGTGCTTGATGAAGGTGCAGGCCCTGGCTTCAGCTATGTTTGGAAATGGGGTACTAATAGCGATACAATTTCTACAAACCAGAAATTAGTACTGGATTCATCAGGCATCTACACCATTACCGTTTCAGACACCTGCGGATTTTCAGCTTCCGACCAGGTATTTTATGATATAAAACCTAAACCAGTTTCACAAATTGAAGTAAATGATAGTTCTCAATGTCTGAAAGGAAATAATTTCAAATTCACCAATAAATCCACTATTTCAAGTGGCCAGATTGTTTCTACCTACTGGGATTTTGGGGATGGAGACCATTCTTTATTACATAATCCTGAGCATGTTTATTATAACGCTTCTGCTTACAAGGTGATGATGGTGACAATCTCTGATAAAGGGTGTACGGATACTTTATATTTTAATAATGCTCTTGTTTATGAAATGCCTGAAATTAAATTTACTGTAAATATTGATCAGCAATGCCTCAATTCAAACAATTTTGAATTTTTGAACTTAAGTTCTGTAAGCAATGATAGTTTGCATTACAGGTGGCATTTTGGTGATGGAATTACTTCAAAAGATATTAATCCAATGCATATTTACTCAAATCCCGGATCTTTTCATGTCTGGCTTACCGCTATCACTGATAAAGAATGTAGTGATTCAATATATAAGCCAGTTCTTGTAAAACCAAATCCTTCAAACTTTTTAGGAAATGACACAACAGTTAAAATCAACAGCCAATTGGTAATAAGGCCTCTTGAACAATTTGACAGTTATTTATGGCCTGACAACAGTACTCTGGATAGCTTCATTGTAACGTCTGCGGTGGAAGATAAAAAAATGGTTTGGCTTACTGTTTCTAAAGATAATTGTTATGGCACCGATACCATCATTGTGTATTTTGACTCGTTTAATGCTATTTTCAATGCTGAAAAAATTGCTGGCAGGATATTCCCAAACCCTGTCGGGAATCTGCTCTTCTTTCAATTTGACAATTCCGTTGAAATTCCTCTCAGTATTTCCATTGAAAGTCTTGACGGAAAAACAGTTTACCTTGAACACATTTTTAATCATAATGGAAATATCAATCTGGAAAACTTAGCAAAAGGAATTTATACTGTCAAAATTAAAAATAAAAAATCAGTATTTTTGCTTAAAATTTTTAAAGAATAGATAGTACAAATCATAAATAATGAGATTCACTTCTAACTTATTTTGTATCTTTCTTATATTATTTTTGATCAATTCTATCACCTATGCACAATTAAATGGCACTTACACTATCAAGCCATCCTTTCCAAATTTTACCGGAAATCCTTATGGTGCTGGAGGAAAAAACTATAGCAGCTTGAATAATGCTGTTAATGCCCTTAAAGCTTATGGAATTAGTGGACAGGTAGTGTTTAATATTGACTCAGGTAGCTATAATGAACATATTGCAATTCCACAAATCACAGGTGCAACAGCTAACAGAAGTATTGTGTTTCAATCGCAAAAAAATGACAGCTCATCAGTATTGATTTATTATAATGCCAATAATATCGATAGCAATTATGTAGTTTTACTTGATGGTGCCGATTATGTTAAGTTTTACAAACTATCTTTTAAAGCAACAGGGAAAACTTATTCACGGGTGTTCGATATAAAAAATGAAGCAAATAACAACACTGTTTCCAATTGCTATCTCTCTTCAGAGACCGGAAGTGGAAACACCCTCACACCAATTTATGCCGGAACAACTACAAAAGATTGTTACAACACTATTGAAAACAATTATATCACCGGTGGTGACAGAGGTATATATTTTAACAGTAATGTAAGCAGTATAAAAGTTGGAAATTTAATTTCCAACAATTATATCACAAATTTTACTGCTTATGGAATTTACCTTTACAATCAGGATACATTGAAAGTGTACAAAAACACCATTATTTCAACAGGTACACAAAACTCTGTTTATGGCATTTATGCAAATTACTGTAAAAACAACTCTGAAATAGCCAATAATAAAATAGCAATTTCAGGTGGCTATAATACGAATGGAATGTATTTATACCGTAGTGATAATATTCTTGTTTATAATAATTTTATCAGCGTAGAAGGGCAAAACACAAATAATCTATATGGTATTTATTTATCTTATCCCACAAACAACAAGATATATTTTAACTCAGTTCATATAGTTTCTTCTACAACATCTTCGAGCTATTGCATTATAATTTCCGGATCGGTCACCACCGGTTCAACATTAATGAACAATATTTTTTCGAACCTCGCATCTGGTTATTCCATTTATGTATCAACTGCAAATGCACTCTCAGGTTCCGATCATAATAATTTTTATGCTAATGGGAGCTATTTTGCTTATTATACTTCCAGTAGGAACAGTCTCACTGCATGGCAGCTTGCTACAGGTTATGATAAAAATTCATATTCTCAGATAGCAGGTTTCTATTCTAACACAGATTTGCATACCAATAACTATTTACTTGACAATAAAGGCATTTCAATTAGTTCGATCACCACCGATATTGATGGGCAGCCTCGTTCTTCAAGTCCTGACATAGGAGCAGATGAATTTATTCCTATCCCAAATGATGCAGGTGTAAGTCAACTTTACTCACCACAGGCATTTTGCGAGGGGACAAATGATATTTATGTAAAAGTAAAAAATTATGGGTACCTCACACTTTCAACTGTACATGTTGACTGGAAAGTAAATGGTGTTTCTCAATATCCCGTATTTCTGAATAATCTAAACCTGTATCAGTATGAAGAAAAAATTGTTTATATAGGTTCATATAGCTTTTCTAAAGGAACAACATATACAATTAAAGTGTGGACATCACTGCCAGACAATAAAGCTGACAGTAATTTTAAAAATGATACAACCACTATAAATAATGTTAAAACTGCTATGTCAGGAACTTTTATTGTAGGTAAAAACTCTGCAACATACCCTGACCTAAGTTCTGCAGTTACCGCCCTTATTGAATTTGGAGTATGTGCTCCAGTGATATTTCGAATACAACAGGGAACCTATAACGAACAGATAAGTATCCCTGCCATCAAAGGAGCATCATCTACCAACACCATTACTTTTGAATCTTATGATAAAGACAGTACAAAAGTTGAAATTTTTTACAACCCTGGTGCCTCAGCATCAACCTATGTTATTCAATTGGATGGTGCCGATTTTATTACCTTCCGATACCTGACATTTAAAACAAATACCATATTATCAACTACCGGAAAAATTTTCAATTTAATCAATGGTGCTGAAAACAATATGATTTGTAACAATAAACTTCTGTACCAAAGTAATGGAAACACAGGCACAAGTTATGTAATTTATTCCAGTTCTATCGTAAATAACAACATAAATACGATAAAAAACAATACAATTGAAGGAGGTTCTTACGCTATTTATTTATATAATTCTACCACCAACTTTGAAAGACAAAATTGTATAAGTAATAATACCATCAGTAATTTTGAAATATATGCAATTTTTGCAAGTGGACAATCAAAATTAGAGATTTCAGGCAACACAATTAAAAGTGGCATATCAACAAACAATCAATATGGTATTTATCTTCTAAACTGTACTGACTCTCTGTATATTTTTAACAACCAGATACGATTAAAAGGAATAATAAAGGCAATCGGTATTTCACTTAATAGCTGTACTGGAACAGTTACTCATATTAATCTTATTTACAACAACTTTATTTTATTAAATGGCACGTATTCCGTAACATCTTATGGTATCTATTCACAAGGAAATACTTATACAAATATTTGCTATAATACTGTACGGTTGGAAGACAAACAGAATAATTTGAATATTGCGATGTTTTTAAGTAATGGTGGCAATAATTTTTTATTTAATAATATATTTTCAAACTTTGGCAGTGGTCTGGCAATTAGTGCTCAATCTAACTCAATTAGTTCAAGCAACTACAATGACTTATTTACCAAAGGTATTTATTTGGCAATATGGAATTCAAATTCTGTCACCAATCTGAACGACTGGAAATCAATAACAGGACTGGATAACAACTCAATATCGGAAGACCCTATATTTCTGGAGCCAGATAATTATCTGGTTGGATCAGTATTTCTTGATTCAACAGCCACTCCACTTCTATCTTATGTTACAAAGGATATTGAAGGTGAAACCAGAAATACTGTTAATCCTGATATTGGTGTTGATGAATTCTCTGTATATGAATATAACATGATGATATCAACGATTGGTGATATGACTATTCCATGCAACAACATTCAAATACCCATAAAAGTAAAAGTAATTAATTTAGGTAAAAAAGTCATTACTTCGTTCAAATTGAAGTGGAGTATTAACAATAACAGCATGCCATCAAAATATTTTAGTTGTTATCTTACTGCTAATAAAGATACTGAAGTAGTTATTGGAGATTATACATTTTTCAAGGGAAACAGCTATTTTGTAAAAGTATGGCTGGATACTATCAATACTGTTTTGGATCAATACGCCAAAAACGATACTTTATCAAGATTATTCAAAACCGGTATGAGTGGCGTTTATAGCATAGGAAAGTCAGGTCGAGACTTCAATACAATTAGTGAAGCTATCAACGAATTGGCTGACTTTGGTGTTTGTGGAAAAGTCATTTTTGAAATTGATACAGGCACCTTTAATGAACAATTGCTAATACCTGCCATCAATGGTACTTCTGCAACAAATACTGTCACTTTCAGGTCTGTGAGTTCCGATTCTACACAAACCATTATAACTTATCAGGCTATATCTGCAAGTGATAACTTTATTTTAAGACTCTTTGGTGCTGATTACATTATTTTTGAGCATCTTACTTTAAAAACTGTTATCGGTGGCACGTATGGGAAAGTGGTAGAATTTAAAGGTGGGTCTGATAATAATGTATTTCAGGGAAATGTAATTGAATCAAACGGAACATCTTCTAATAGCTATGGATTTTATTTTGATGCATCACAAAATATTAATATTTACAATAGCATTATTGGAAATAACATTTCAGGTGGTTATTCATCAATCTATATTACAGGTAAAGATATAAATACACCAGCACAGGGTATTAAAATATTAAAAAACAAGATTAACAGCTTTATTTACTATGGTATATATGCCAACTATCCGAAAGACCTCAATATTGAAGAAAATACCATTACTTCAACCTGCAGGTATGGAGTGTATATTTCAAACGGCAAGGGAATTAACAGGGTGGTTTCAAACAAACTTAATCTGAATATTATTAGTTCCGGTTATGGTTTTTACTTGAGTTATATTTCAGGTACCGACTCAACAATTTCGCTCTTTGCCAATAACTTTCTTTATATGTATGGAACTACCAGTAGTTCCTGTTCTGGCTATTATATAAGCAACTCAGCCTATATCAACATTTTTCATAATACGATCAACTACTTATTAAATGGAAATACCAACAGTGCTGTCTTTAACTTTACTTCCGCAAGTTCAGGTGCTTATGGAAATATTGTTTTATCAAATAATTTAATAGTCAATAATAGTAACTCTTACATATTTAATATCACTTCCAATGCTATTACTTTGGGATACCTGAAAAATTCAGATTTCAATATTTTTTATAATTCATCACAATATTTTGCTCAATATGGTACTCAAAAACTGACCGGACTGGAAAACTGGAGAATGACATCAGGAAAAGATGCAAATTCAAAAATAGAAAACCCATTATTTGTCAGCGAATCTGACCTTCATTTAAGACTTCCTGAACTCTATCGTATTAACAATCCTTTGAAAGATATTCAAACAGATATTGATCTGCAATACAGGAGTCCGATTAAGCCTGTTGCCGGTGCTGATGATATTGCAGTTTTTCCTAACGATCTATCGATAGTCAAACTAATAAATCCTAAAATTTATGTTTGCGAAGGTGCAGCAGGATTTTATATGAAGGTAAAAAATGAAGGATTTAACGACATTGATAGTTTTGATGTGTTATGGCGTTTCAATGGTTTTCTCAACAAAACTTATCATTGTAAATTCAGATTATCGCATTTACAGGAATACAACATCTTTTTGGGTATCGATACATTTGACCCTGCCTTTATCAATGATCTTTATATAGAATTAGTTCTTCCACCAGACGAAACTGATGACAATCCTGAAAACAATGTTTTGTATATCAGCAAATTCTTGGTTTATAAAATACCATATATCAGCAGAGTAATTAATGATACCATTTGTAAAAACACTGATGCAAGGCTCGAAGTCAGAGGCAATGCGAAGAAATACTCATGGTATGAAGATTTTAATTCCAACCTGCCTTTTCATGAAGACTCTGTATTAATTATTAAAAATCTTACTCATAGTAAAACATTTTATGTAGAAGCTGCTGCTGCCTTTGGTGTCCCTGATAGTGTAAAAACATTTATAACAGAAACTAGTTTACAAAATATGGGGAATATGTTTTGTGTGAAAGCTATTGGTAAAGATATACATATAGATAGTTTTGGATTTATTCCCAATATAAAACAAGGAATACCGATTCCTATGGAATTATATTATAAAAAGGGAAGTTACCGGGGATTTGAATCTGATTCCCTTTCATGGACATTGTTAGCCATTGATACAATACCTGCAAAAAGTAAATATCAATTTACAAATATGTCATTTAAAGGCATAAATATTAAAGCAGGTGATTCCATATCATTTTATCTGACCTCAACTAATCCAAATATTTTAATATACAGCACTGAAGGTAGTAAAAACATTTCCAATAATGAAATGATGATTTCATCAGGGAATATGTCATATTATCCTTTTGACCCTTATTTTTCTGCCAACAAAACTATCAATGGTATCATTTATTATTCTTCAGGCAGTTTTTGCCATAGCAACAGAATTCCGGTTTATGCCCATGTTAATCCTGTACCAGATGTTAATTTTGGTAGTGACACCACTATTTGTCGCAATGAAAAGCAATTTTTAGATGCAGGCACCGGGCCTGGCTTTAACTATATCTGGAAATTTAATAACATTGACGACACTATTTTTACCGGACATAAACTTTTCCTTGATTCATCAGGTTTATACGCTGTAACTGTAAGCGATACTTGCGGTTTCACCTCCTACGATCAGATTCAGATAAATCTGATTGAAAGTCCTGAAGCATCATTTAAAATTAATAAAATCAGGCAGTGTAAAAAAGAAAATATTTTTAGTTTTTCCAATAACTCTGTCATCGATAATGGAAAGTTAGTATCTTATTATTGGAATTTTGGTGATGGTAACTATTCTTTGGCTGAAAACCCATCTCACCATTATTCTTTTGAAGGAGAATACAGTGTTTTTATGATATGTACTTCTGAAAAAGGTTGTAAGGACACTTTCAGATATGACAATCTTGCAGTACTACCTTCACCATTAGTGTCCTTTACAGTTGATGGGGACACACAGTGCAGAACAGGAAACTTTTTTAATTTCAATAATCAAAGTACAATTAATAGTGGTCATTTAATTTACAGGTGGTATTTTGGCGATGGAGCTATTTCAGATCAGAAAAATGCGTATTATACTTATAAATATTCAGGAAGCTATCAGGTAATGCTAGTAGCAACATCAACTGAAATGTGCCGCGATACTGCTTACCATACCGTTGTCATTAAACCTTCCCCTTATGTAAATCTCGGCAATGATACAGTATTAAAATCTAATCAAAAGATAGTGTTAAGAGCCGGAAAAGGCTATGACGCATATTTATGGTCAGGAGGAGAAAAATCAGATACTTTGGTGGTCACCTCAAAACACCCGGATCTGAAACTTATCTGGGTGAATGTAATATGGAACGGATGCTATGATAATGATACCATTATTATTGGTTTTGATACTGTTATTGGTATCAGGGAAAATGATTTACCTAATTTCTTTTATCCTAATCCTGCTTATTCAAAAGTGTTTTTTAAAATTCCACCACAAGCTGATCTTCCTCTGACATTGTTTTTATTTGACAAAACAGGAAAAGAAATTTTAAAACATGAAATAAATTCAAATGATGGTTTCATCAATTTGGAAAACTTAGCAAAAGGTATTTATTTATTAAAGCTTCAGAATAAAAATAATGTATATTTGCATAAGTTTTTAAAATTATAGTTGATATTTAAACTACTGTTATGAAATTTATTATCACCTTATTCCTCTTTATTTTATTATTACTTTGTAATAATTTTTCCTTTGGTCAATTAAATGGGGATTATACCATTAAGCCATCAGGCACAAATTTTAATGGAAACCCAAATGGCATAGGAGGAAAAAATTATACAACCATTAACAATGCCGTTAATGCCTTAAAAACTTATGGTGTTAGTGGACAGGTTAGCTTTGATATTGACTCAGGGAGCTATAATGAGCAAATTTCAATACCTGTCATTTCAGGGGTATCAGCCACTAAGCATGTCATTTTCAGATCAGCTAAAAGCGATAGTACGTCAGTAACTATTTACTGGGCTTCACCCAATAAAGATACAAATTACACCATTATGCTGGATGGTGCTGATTATATAACTTTTTCAAAACTTTCAATCGTTGCAAGTGGAAAATATTACGGATATGCGATTGTCTTTCGCGATGGAGCCGATAATAATGTAGTTACAAACTGCATATTGAAATCTGAGATGGCTGCCAGTGATCAATTTGCCTGTATTTATTCACTAAATTCTTATGATATCAATAATCAAATCAATAATAATAATCTTACAGGGGGTTTTTACAGTATTTATCTGAATAGCCCTGGATCAGCTACAGGAAATATCATTAACAATAATATCATCAATGATTATTACAGTTATGGTATTTATTCCCTGTATCAGGATGGCCTTGTCATAAAAAACAATATTATTGAAAATTCTAAATCTCCAGGTTTATTAAATGGTATTACTACCTCCTATTGCAATTATGTACAAATTTCTGCCAATAAAATTATATTAACTCCATCATATCTGTGTTATGGCATTAATATGACTAATGCAAGTGCTTCATCTTCAAACCATGCACAAATCATCAATAATTTTATTAGCATTCTCGGTAATTATAGCAGCACATATTATGGCATTGGGTTGACAAGTTGTACCTATCAGGATGTTGCCTATAACACAATCTGTATGACTGCCCCGGCCAGTTTTAGCTTTGGGGTTTATATGTCAGGTACTGCGACGAATGGTGCTTTCTTAACTAATAATATCATTTCACATGAGGGAGGAGGTTTTACTATTTTTACCGGCAACACACAGCCTTTGGCTTATTCTGACTATAACGATTTATACTCTACAGGCACTTATTTGTGTCATTATTCAAGTGATATCACTTCGCTCTCAGCATGGCAGTCGGCTACAGGAAAAGACTATCATTCGTTAAATGTAAACCCTAATTTTTTTTCAAAATCTGACCTGCATATTAACAACTATCAACTCGATGGAAAAGGATTGCCTATCACTGGAATAACAAAAGATATTGATGAAGACACCCGTTCAGCTTCAACTCCTGATATTGGTGCTGATGAATTTACACCTATCATGTATGATGCTGGTGTCGTAAAACTGGAATACCCTGCTCCTGCCTGTGTCGGTTCAAATACCATTTCTGTAAAAATAAAGAATTTCGGAATAGCAACATTAACATCCCTGACTGTAAACTGGAGTGTTGATGGGGTAACAAAAACACCTGTTGTTCTTTCATCGGTTTCTATTCCACAATACCAGGAACAAACTGTTTCTTTGGGAACACTAAATTTTGCTGACACTTCAAATTACAAGATTAAATTCTGGACTTCAGTACCAAATAGTCAGGTTGATGAAAAACATTCAAATGATACATTAACAATTAATAACTTCCGTATTGGATTAGCCGATACATTTATTATAGGCACAAGTCCTTCCGATTATCAGAGTTTTACTGAGGCTATCTCGGATTTATCTGAAAGAGGCATTTGCAACTCAGTAGTTTTTAGAGTAAAATCAGCAAAATATATCGAAAAAATTGAAATACAGAATATTAAAGGTTCCTCGGCTACCAAAACCATAACATTTGAATCGATTGATCAAGATAGCTCAACTACTATTTTACAATATGGAGCAAGTAGTTTAACTGATAATTATGTTGTTAAACTTAACGGGGCATCATTTATACGCTTCAGCTCAATTTCAATTAAAGCGTTGGGATCTCAATACGGAAAAGCAATTGTTATGACTAATGGTGCCTCAAATAATATATTTTCGCATAATATCATTCAATCCTCAACAGGAAGCACTTCTACTGATATTGTTGGAATTTATAACAGCCCGAATTCCCTTGAAAATAATAATTTAATTGAATATAATGTTATTACTGGTGGAGCGTATGGTATTTCTTTCAATGGAATTTCAAACAACAGCTTTGAATTAAATAATATTGTCAGAAACAACCAAATCATCAATTTTAGTTATTATGGTATTCATTTGAATTATGAAAAATATCCAACTATTACAGCAAATTTCATTAAAAACAATATTGCATCAGGTAATATTTATGGAATATATGGATCATACTTAAACGATACTTTTAAAATTAATGGAAACCAAATCGAGGTCTCAGGTTCTAACAACAATTATGGTATCTTTCTAAGCATTTGTGGAACAATAGTCCCTAACGGAATGATTTTCAACAACTTTATCCTTCAAACCGGAAATAGTACTGCAATAAATTATGGTATTTATTTAATAAATAATCAGGCAATTACCATTCAGTCTAATAATGTAAAAATAACAAGTACATCAACTGCCAATGGCCGTGCTTTATTTGCTTCACAGGGGAATAACCTTGATTTCAGAAATAATATTTTATCGAATTTCGGAGGTGGATATGCTGTATATTTTACGCCATCAATACCTACCTGGACAATCGTATCTAATTATAACGATTTATATACAATAGGTACATATCTGGGATGTAAGGGTTCAAGTAACTTTACCAATCTCACTAACTGGAAATCAGGAACTGGCTATGATATTAATTCTTTATCAGTGGATCCATATTTTGTTTCAGCAAACGACCTGCATGTTCACTCAAAAGCACTTGATTCGGCTGGATATTACAATCCAAAAATCACTAAAGATATAGATGGTGATCCAAGAAATTCAAATAAACCTGATATTGGTGCAGATGAATTCACCTTACTTAATTATGATTTAGCCATTTCTTCACTTGTTTCGCCAATATCGCCATGTTCAGGCTCTTTATCAAATGTTTCTGTAAAAATATTGAATTACGGAGTAGTTACAGTAAAAAATACAAAACTTAAATGGTCGATTAATGGGGCTTTACAAACGCCAAAATCTGTGCTTTGCAATTTGTTGGCGGCAAAAGACACCATCATTAATATTGGTAGTTATACTTTCAATTCTGGTACAAATTATATAATAAAAGTATGGGTTGACAGCCTGAATGGACATGCCGATGAAAACAACCTGAACGATACATTGATAACCAGTAATATCATTACCGGAATGAATGGTAATTATACGATAGGTCCGAATGGCAGAGATTATAAGAATTTTACTGAAGCAGTAAAAGATTTGAAAATAAAAGGTGTTTGTGGAACAGTAGTTTTTACGGCAGACTCAGGTATTTACAATGAACAAATAAGCATTCCTCAAATATCAGGTACTTCAACAGTCAATACTATTACCTTCAGGGCAGCAAGCTCAGATAGTACAAAAACTATAATACAATATGCTGCTACATCAATAAATGACAATTATGTGATTCAGTTGGATGGTGCAGATTATATTCGTTTCGAAAAGTTTTACCTGAAAGGCTTAGGCTCAGGACTTTATGCACAGGTTATTGGGATTAAAAATGGGGCTAACTATAATATTTTTTCCAACAATAAACTGGAAAGCAATTTAATATATAGTGCAGGCAATTCAAACATTTTCAATGATCAAAGTAGTGCCGATAATTATAATGTATTCAAATACAATCATTTCAAATATGGTTCAAGATTAATTTCCTTCTCCGGTGTTTCTGAAACTGCCTGCGAAAAAGGCAATCAGTTTTTATATAATATCCTTGATAGCTTTAATTATTATGGTATGTATATCGCTTATCAGGATTCATTACAAATCGTTGGAAATGTTCTAAAAACTAATGCTGCTCCTTTTGGTATTTATTTATATTTTGCATACAACCTGTCAAGAATAACTTCAAACGAAGTTCATCTGGAAGCAGTTACCTATCAGACTGTTGGTATTGCTTTAAACAATATTACCGGAAAAAGTTCACAAATGGCATTGATAACCAACAATATGGTAACTATCAGTGGAAATAACAACTTTCAAATTCATGGAATATACTCAAACCTATGTTATTCCAATAAAATGTACCATAATAGTATCAATATATCAGCCTCCACCACAAATACTACCTGTGCAGCAGTATATTTTACATCATCCAACAAAGGAAATTATGGCAATATTACTTTTATGAACAATATGATCGTCAATACCGGTGGCGGATATGCTATTTATGTAGATGCCAGTGCAGCAACTTTGGGATATTTGCAGATATCGAACTATAACAATATCTTTTCAAATGGTAACTATCTCGGATTTTATAATAAAAATAACGCTGCAACACTGCCTGAATGGAAATTTATTTCAGGAAAAGATGCAAGTTCAAAATCAGAGATGCCACCTTTTTACGATATAACAGACCTGCATCTTAAAACATTTTCATCATTCAGAGTTTTTAATGCACTAACTGAGGCCAAAACAGATATAGATGGTGAAAACAGAAGCCCTTTATTTGTTGTGATAGGAGCAGATGAAAACCCGGTTTTCCCTCTTGATGCCGGAATCCTTTATAGTGTTAATCCCAAAACTGCTGTTTGCGAAGGAGTTACTGATTTCACAATAAGAATTTGTAATTTTGGCACATCAAAACTGGATAGTGTTGATATCAGATGGATAGTAAATGGTGACACCCAAAATGTAGTCAGATACAAAGGGAATTTGAACCATTTACAGGAAACCAATGTATTTCTGGGTTACGACACTTTAATGTCAGCAATACACAACAGCTTTATTGCTGAGATAGTGGGTATTAATGGTAAATCGGATCAATATTCACCGAATAACGTATTAATTAAAAATGATATTAAAGTCTTCCCCACACCAAAAATCAATAAAAAGTACAGTGATACAATTTGTAAAAATACAGATGCCATTTTGAAGGTAAGTGGAAATACAAAAAAATATTATTGGTATAATGTAGGTTCAGGAGGTACTCCAATTTCTGAAGACACATTTTTAATCAGAAAAAAGGTAGCAACTTCTGAAACATTTTATGTAGAGGCAGTTAGTCCCGGAAATCCAGATAGTTTTTCAACCCAAAAAGTTGTTTCATTTAATCAGAACATGGGAAACATGTTCAATATCAGGGCACTCACTGCTGATGTAATAATTGATAGCTTTGCCATTAATCCCAATGCTGCAAAAGGAGCACATATACCTGTTGCATTGTACTATAAAACAGGAACATACCGTGGATTTGAAAAAGATAGCACAAAATGGACTTTTGCAGGTTACGATACAGTGATATCAAATGGACCACTTGAGTTTACTACCATTTCGTTGGGCAATGTCAAAATTAAAAAAAATGATTCAATGTCGTTTTATCTTAGTACAACCAACGATGCATACCTGCTTTATAGTTCCGATGGTGACAAAGCATACCTGAACTCATCTATTCGTATTGCCACAGGATGTATGACATACTATAAATTTGATTCACTGTTTCAATCAAAAAAATCATGGAATGGGAAAGTTTATTATTCAACCGGTAGCTTGTGTAAATCGCAGAGAGATACTGTAAAAGCTATAGTATTATCAACACCTGATGTCAACTTAGGAAAGGATACTGCTTTTTGTAGTGGTAAATGGCTATCGTTAGATGCCGGTGAAGGACCTGGTTTCAGTTATGTCTGGAAATTCGGAACAAACCCCGATACAATTTCTACCATGCAGAAACTCAAACTTGATTCAAACGGTACTTATATTGTTACTGTTTCTGATACCTGTGGAAATAGTTCTACCGACCAAATCAATCTGACTATCAATCCAAGTCCTGTAACTGCATTTACTATCAATGATTCAAGCCAGTGTTTCAGATATAATAAATTTATTTTCAACAACTTAACTTCTATCTCATCTGGAAGTATAAAATCCTATTTGTGGAGTTTTGGTGATGGCCAAACATCAAACACATCAAACCCTCAACATTTTTACCAAACAGCAGATACTTTTCAGGTTAATTTGATTTCAACCTCTGATAAGGGTTGTTCAGATACTTTAAATTTTAATAAAGTAGTTATTTCCCCAACACCTAAAGCAGATTTCAGCATTAATAATGATACTCAGTGTTTCACAGGCAATCGATACATCATGACAAATTCGAGCTCAATACATTATGGAAACATTAATTTTTACTGGTCTTTTGGCGATGGCAGCCTCTCATACCAAAGTAATCCTCAATACAGCTATTCCAAAACAGGATATTATGAAGTTCTATTAATTACAAAATCAGATAATGATTGTAACGATTCTATAATCAGAAATGTATTAGTAAAACCAAGTCCCACCATTTTTCTTGGGAATGATACTACACTAAAAACCACTCAGAAAATTGTTTTAAGGGCGGGAAAAGGATACGACAGTTACTTATGGTCAGGTGGTGAGTTGTCAGATTCTGTAACAGTATCATCAAGTTTCAAAACCAATAAAATCGTATGGGTAAAGGTAGAATTGGATGGCTGTTTTGGTAGTGACACCATTGTAATCACTTTTGATACTCTGATTGGAATTAATGAACTTAAATTATTCAAATTTTTCTGTTATCCTAACCCTGCTTCTAACAGTATAAATATTCAAATGAGCAACAACATCGAAAAAGCATTCTTTGTTTTAAACAATCTTCAGGGAAAAACCTTAATCACGGGCACAATACAACAACCAAATTTTAAAATAGATTTATCAGAATTACCCAAAGGTCCGTACTTTTTACAAATTTTTACTGATGAAAACATGTTTATAGAGAAAATATTCAGGAAATAATGCTAAAAAGTAAATTATCAGGAAAATATTAATACTTTTTTATCTTCAATCTGGTAATATTGTTTTCTTTTTACAAAATAATTTTTTTATAAAAAACGACTTGCCCTTTATTTACTAAACTGGCAATGTAAATTCCATGGGTTAAATTAGAAAGCATATATTCTTTTCGATTAGCCACAGGACAAGAAATCAATATTTTACCTGTCATATCAGTTAGTATAAGTTGGGTGTAACTGTCTGATTCTGCCACTAAACTTATGATGCAATCGAAAGGGTCATACAAAATATTATATTTACTTGGTTCAGAATATTGCTGATTAATAGAAACATTAGCGTTACCGCTATATACCCTGAATTCATCTAAACTTATAATACCACCTGATTCAATACAACTCCAGGTAAAAAAAACAGGATTTGAAAAAGAAACAGAATAAAAATTGTAATTTCTGCATTGTAATTTATTGTCAAGATATAAATTATACATTTTTGAATTCAGATGCATCTCAATTTTAAACTCATACCACTTATCAGTCTGGTATTGCATCTGACTGACCATATTTGTTCCATTCATGACAATCATTTCACCCGTATTTTTGAAAATAACTCCGGGACCAGTATTTGCCGAAGGTTGAACACCATCTTTTATCCTGAAAATGACAGATGTAACATTTGTCTGAGCAACCTTCACTAAAAATTCAAGAGTTATAATACTATCTGTCGTAACATTAAATGTTTTGTTGATACCATAAGGACCATCAGACATGGCACAATAAGTACCAAAGGCAGGTGATTGTGTACTCACCTGAATATTTCCGGAGGTTTGCCAGCCTCCTGTTGTAAAATTACCTGTTTCAAACCCATCATAAAAGGGTATTTGACCAAATACTGTTATCGAAACTATTGAAAACAGTAAATAAAGGGAAATTTTTATCATATAATTGAATTTGATTGTTTTTATTAAAGCACTAAATTACATCTTTTATAAAACAATCATGCACTTTTCCTGTTTTGTAATATAATGATAAAAATGCTTGAATCTATTATAACAGAAAGGTATAATGATGTGTATATCAACTTTGATGATTCAAAGAAATATCTATTAGTGAGCTTCTAACCAGTTTTTACCACTACCCATCTCAACAAGCAGGGGTACCGTCAGCGATGCTGCATGTTCCATTGATTCTTTTACCAATGATTTTACTGTTTCCAGTTCATCCTTTTTTACATCAAACACCAGTTCATCATGTACCTGCATAATCATTTTTGATTCCAAACCATTTGTTTCAAATAAATCGTGCAGTCTGATCATGGCAAGCTTAATAATGTCTGCAGCAGTACCCTGAATCGGGGCATTTATAGCATTACGTTCAGCAAACGAACGTTGCATCGCATTGCGGGAATTGATATCCCTCAGATAACGTCTTCGGCCAAAGATAGTTTCAGCATAGCCATTTTCACGCGCTTTTGTTATACTTTCATCCATATATCTTTTAATTCCCGGAAAGTTATTAAAATAGTTTTCAATAATTTCTGCACCTTCCTTTTTCGGGATACCTAATCGCTGCGACAATCCCCAGGACGATATACCATAAATAATTCCAAAGTTTACTTCTTTTGCTTTCCTTCTCATGTCAGGTGTTACGTTTTCCTGTGAAACCCCAAAAACCTTAGAGGCTGTTGAAGTATGAATATCTATACCTTTTTTGAATGCATCAATCATTGCATCATCCTGACTGGCATGAGCAACCACCCTCAATTCTATTTGCGAATAATCGGCAGATAGAATTAAGTTGTTATTACTTCTTGGAATAAAAGCTTTTCGTGTCTGACGGCCTCTGCTGGTTCTGATGGGTATGTTTTGTAAATTTGGATTTCTTGAACTTAACCGGCCAGTTGCAGCAACAGCCTGTTCATAAGTAGTATGTATCAGGCCTGTAACCGGATTAACAAGAAGCGGCAAGGCATCAAGATAAGTCGATTTCAGCTTTTGCAACTCCCTGTATTCCATCACCAGATTAACAATTTCATGCTTATCGGTAAGTTTTAATAATACCTCCTCCCCTGTCTGATATTGTCCCGATTTTTTAGTCTTTTTTGCTTCAGGATCGAGTTTTAGTATATTAAATAATACATGCCCAAGCTGCTGTGGTGAGTTGATGTTGAAACTAATGCCTGAGAGCTGGTAAATTTTTGTTTCCAGCACTTTCATCTCCTGCATCATACCTTTTGAAAGATCGTTTAAAGCATCTCCGTCAATGCGAACACCATTTATTTCCATTTGTGCTAAAACAGGTATAAGCCTGCTTTCAAGCTGATCGTATAATTCTTTGTAAACTTTTTCAATTTCATTTCTGAAATAATCATATAAACGTATGTTATAGTCGCAATACGCTAATGATTCTTTTCCTTTATCAGTATTTTCCTGCCTTACTTTAAGATAATTTTCACATAATCGTTCAAAGTCATGTGATGTGTCGGCATCAATCAGGTAATGTGCTATCTGGTTATCAAAAAGACTACCTGATAGTTTAATTTCATTATTTTTCAAAATAATAATATCCGACTTTAGATTATAACCAATTTTTAGTACTTTATTATCCAATAAAAGCTTGCTGACAGCAGGCAAAAACTCAGGATATTTAACAAAACTTATATAAACTGATTTAGCTGGTGCAAACGACAAATAAATACCAGATAATTTCGAACTAATAGGATTATTTCCATCTGAAAACACCTTTATGCTGATATGCTTTACTTTGTTTGCTGAAAATAAAAAATCTTCAAGTTCTTTGATATTTTCTATCTCTTTATAGTCATTTTCAAGCAATTCAATCATTTCATTAACCTGTGCGTCCTGTTGAAACAAATCACCCTGAACCAATATAGTTTCCTTTTTTCTAAAATCAAGGTCTTTATTTAACAGTCGTTTTGCCAGGTTTCTGAATTCAAGATCTGTAAATAAATTCTCAAGTAATGCTTCATCCCATTCCTTTTTTTTAAATTTTTCAGGATTAAATTCAACAGGTGCATTTATAATTAGTTTTGCCAGATGATACGACATTCTCGCCTGATCAGCATATTTTTCCAGGTTTTCTTTGACTTTCCCTTTAAGTTTATCAGTATTTGCTAAAAGATTTTCCAGATTATCGTATTCTTCAATCAGGCTTTGTGCTGTTTTGGGGCCTATTCCGGGGACTCCGGGAATGTTATCAACCGAATCACCAGTCAAACTTTGAATATCTATAACCTGTTCTACCCTTTTTATACCAAATTCACTAAGTACTCTTTGCTTGTCCCAAATTTCAGAAGGTTTGTCGGATCTGCCGGGTTTTAAAATAAAAACATGATCATCAACCAACTGCGAATAGTCTTTGTCGGGTGTAATCATCATCACGCTTCCATCTTCAGGTTTTATCTGCTTTGAAATCGTAGCAATCAGGTCGTCTGCTTCATAGCCAGGCAACTCAAGTATGGGAATTCCCATGGCAGATAATATTTTTTTTATATAAGGAATAGCAAAACTGATATCTTCCGGCTGTTTGTCTCTGTTGGCTTTATATTCACTATAATCTTCATGGCGTAAAGTGGGTTCATACGAGTCAAATGCAGCAGCAATATGTGTAGGTTTTTCTTTTTCTATGACATCTAAAATGGTATTAATAAAACCAAATATAGCCGAAGTGTTCTGTCCTTTTGAATTGATACGTGGGTTATTGATAAAGGCAAAATGTGCCCTGTAGATTAAGGCCATGGAATCAATTAGACAAATTCGTTTTTTGTTTGTATTATCTTGCATGAGGTATTTATTAAAGAGTAAAGATACAACAAAGTATCTACTTTAATAAGACTTATAAAATTGAATATACAGAGTTTTCTCTATTTTCTTGTTAATATATTATTATTTCGTATTTCACCATTTTTCAGGTTCTGAATACAGTATTTACTTTATAATTGTCACATCGAAATTATTCTGATCAACTGGTCATGCTCTCCAAAGCGTAATTTAACAATATAAACCCCTTTTGGTTTATTAGTCAGGTCAATTACATTAGTTTCAGAATCTGGTTTAACCACCATTATTTCTTGTCCGAATGCATTACTAATTTCAATAAAATCAAGAATTTTTGAAGATTTAACGATGAAACCACCATGATTGGGATTAGGGAAAACACTGATTGAATAATCCTTTTCAGACATATTTATTCCGTTTTCCTCAATAATAATTGATTTGACACCACAGGCAATACATGCTTCATCTGAAGTGACACATAACTCAACAGGATATGTTCCGGTTGATGAATAAACGTGTACTGGATGCTGAATTGATGAAGTTTGACCATCTCCAAAATTCCAACGCCATGAAACTATGCTGCCTGATGAAATAATTGAAGAATCAATAAAGTGTATAGTAGTATCAGTGCGACTGGTTGAAACAAAATTTATGACTGGATTTGGCTTAACAGTTATAGTTTTTATAATGGAGTCGGAACAAGCTGAATCAGAAGCCACTAATTTAACCGGATAAAAACCTGCTAAATTATATGAAAATGGCTCCGGTGTCATTAAAAATGAAATATGTGAATCTCCCATATCCCAGAAATAACGATTTGCATCAGTCGATTGATTGCTAATTGTAACCATTTCATTTTCACAAACTATTGAATCAAAACTAAAATTAGCTTTTGCAGAAGGAGGGATAACAACATTCTGTATGATTGAATCAGAACAACCCATATTATCTGACACTTTAAGTTTGACATGATAGGTTCCGGGAAAACCATACAGATGATCTGTAACAGTTAAAATTGATGTATCTCCATCACCAAAGTCCCAGTTGTGGCTTATGATATTAAGAGACGAATTAATAAATCTGGCACCTTTACATATTAAACTAAAGTTAAATTCAGCTTTCGGATTTGGATTAACAGTTACAGTTTTAATGAGACTATCGATACATCCTGAGCCCGAAGCTATCAATTTTAAATGATAGGTTCCTGATTTTGAATAAAAGAATGACAATGGATTTTTATGATTAGAGGTACGTGTATCACCTAAGTCCCAAAAATAACTGTCACTATTGGTAGACTGATTGACGATTGTTATTATTTCATCAACACAAACGATAGTATCGATATTGAAATCTGCATTTATTGAATCGGGAATTATTATAGTTTTTATAATTGAATCGGCACATTCATGTTCATTCAACACTTTTAATTTAACCTGATAACTTCCTGAAAAAGCATATATATGGCTAATCTCAGTTAATTTTGATGTATTTCCATCACCAAAATCCCAGATCCGGTTTATTGTATTCTCAGAGGAATCTTTAAATCTGGCACCTTTACATTGTTTAATGAAGCTAAAATCGGCTTTTGGATTTGGATTGACAGTTACCGTTTTAGAAATACTATCTTTACATCCTGCACCCGAAGCAATTAATCTGACATGGTAAGTACCTGGCATGGTATAATTATATGCTATTGGATTTTTAATAATTGAAGTACGTGAATCGCCTAAATCCCAAAAATAACTGTCTGTATTAATTGAACGATTGAATATGGTAATGTTTTCATTGACACAAACATCAGAATCGATACCGAAATCTGCAGTAACTGAATCAGGAATTATGATTGTATGTAAGCTTGAATCAGTACAACCATCACTATTAATTACTTTAAGTTTTACCTGATATTTTCCTGCTAAGGAATAAAAATGGTTGATATCTGGTAAATTTGAAGTATCACCATCCCCAAAGTCCCAGAATCGGCTTACTAAATTTGTTGATGTATCGATAAATTTTACTTCTTTACAATTTTGTACAACACCAATATTTACCTCTGGGCTAGGTTTTACTGTTACATAAATTAATAAATAATCCTTGTAATTAAGGGAGTTTGTTTTGGTTAGTTTAACAATACCTTGCCCATCTTTTAACCATTTTACAATAACTTCATTTGTTCCCTGCCCACTAATAATGGTACCGTTAGTTATATTCCACGAATATGTACTGCTTCCGGTAGATAAGGCAGAATATGTTACAATCTGTCCTTCACAAATTTCAGAAGGTCCTGAAATTAAATGCGCAATCGGATTTGGAATATCGTACTTGAGAGCCCTGTAAGTGCAATTTGGGAATGATGCTTCAAAGAGGTTATTTCCTGCTGTATCAACTTCACTCATTTTACTGGCAGATCCCCAGCAAATAAAGGTATTGCCATTTTCTAATCTGTTTACACTTCCCATTGAAGGACCAGTAATATCCGGATTGTGTCTGTATTGAAATACCAGTTTTGCTGTTTTATTCACTTCGTTAATCTCGTATTCAATAGCACGGGCATAACGTCCAAGTCCATTATCAAATAAAGTAATATTTCCATTCGACAATCTGGTTACATAATGCTGAAAAATAAATCCTAAAGTGTCATCAGTAAATGTAAATTGGTTGCCTTTTGCGTTCAATCCCAGTCTCCATATTATATTTCCATTATTAAGGTCAATTTTAGTAATTTCATTTAATCCAGGGTTGCACATCAGTATGGTAGAGTCAGTGTCGAGAAAAAGACTATTTGTATGTGCAAAATCAAAAGCAGGTGCAGTAAGATCTCCTGCGTGATCCGTAATTGGAATATAATCTAATACTTTCCACTGAAATATGATATTGTTATTGGAATCTATTCCTTGAATAATGTTTCCTGTTACCTGTGCATTTGACTTACCACCGGCTACTAACATTGACATATCGATTGTTCTAACTTCATCGGCAATTATAAAATGTCGATTATCACTTGATATAAATAGTTCATGATTATTGGTTGAATATCCATTTTTGGCTTTTACAATGTTAATAACATTAAAGTTATTATCCAGCACATAATATTGGCTCTGTTTACCATTAAAAAAAGAATACTTGTTATTAGGTTGTGGTTTAAAATCCAATAAGCTGCCATTCATACCATAGGGAAATGATTTAGCATAAATAGTTCTCCCTTGCTTGTCGAGTATCAGAAGATAATAAGTGCCTGAAGTGCCTGATCCAAAATTGGCTATAAATATATACCCATCTGAAGGATTATTATAGTTTGTTATATTGATTGACGGTAATTGCTGAGCCCATGCTGAAATCAATATTAATTGACTGAAAAAAAATAAAAGTGCAAACTTAGAACTCTTCATGTTTTATGAAAATTATTTCTTTTTCTTTACTAAAATATTGAACAATATATTTACATTGACGTGATCGTTCATAATTGGTTGATACTTTTTTGCAGCAATTATTACGATTGTTTTTTATTGTTAAGTTTAAGGAGTGAATTCAAATATTTTCTATTCAGCGATTTGCTTGCAGCGTTCTGTTGATTTTTCCAAACCGATAAATATTTTTTACCTTTGAAATCTTAAAATTTAATTAAACAAATCATGACACGCATAATTTTTTTGATGATCATTGTTTCGGCCATATTTTTTACATCATGCAATAAAAAGAAAACCGAACCATCTGTTAAAGTTGATAGCAGCAAAGATTCACTTGATTTTGCTAAAGCAAATGGCAAATTAACACCTGAAATACTCTGGAAATTTGGAAGAATAAACCCTGATATTCAGCTTTCACCAGATAAAAAGACGATATTGTACGAAATGACTACCTATCAGCTTTCAGACAACAGCAGCAATACAGATATTTTCACTCAAAGTGCAAATGGAGGTGATGTAAAAAATATAAGTAATACACCCGATATCAAAGAAGGGAATTCACTGTGGCGTCCTGATGGTAAAAAAATCGGGTTTTTAGCTCCTGACGACAGCAGTTGGACACAACTTTGGGAAATGAACCCTGATGGCAGTGGAAAGGTTAAAATCAGCAGCATTGAAGGCGGAATCAATGGTTTCAAATATTCACCCGACATGAAAAATATTATATACATCAAAGATGTCAAACTCGATAAAACTCCAACAGAAATTTATCCCGATCTTCCTCTTGCCGAAGTCAGGATTATTGATGATATGATGTATCGCCACTGGAACGCCTGGCATGACTTTGCCTATAGCCATATTTTTATAGCTCCTTATACAGATGGTAAAATAGGTGCAGCTAAAGATATCATGACAAATGAACGATATGATTGTCCGATTAATCCGTTTGGCGGACTTGAACAAATATCGTGGAGCAATGATGGAAAATTATTGGCTTATGCCTGCAAAAAACTTTCAGGTAAAGCATATACTTTAAGTACCAACTCAGAAATTTATTTATATGATTTGGCCAAAAAATCAACTATCATTATTTCTGATCCTGGCTTTGATGGTTATGATTTTGACCCTGTTTTTTCACCCGACAATTCTAAAATTGCATGGAAAAGTATGGAAGAAGATGGTTTTGAATCAGATAAAGAAAGAATTATTGTTTATGATTTTACAACAAAAAATGCAACTGACATTTCTGCTAAACTAGACCAGAGTTCAACAAACTTTAAATTTTCAGAAGATGGTTCAAAGTTATATTTTATTAGTGGTGTTCAGGCTACTCATCAAATATATTGGGTCGACCTAAAGACAAATGAAATTCACCAAATTACAAGTGGCGATCATGACTATCAATCGTATGAAATAGGTAATAATTTTCTGATAGGTACAAAAATGACACTTTCAGCACCAACTGAAATATACAGAATTAACATAGCAGATGGCAAAGAACAACAGCTTGGATTTTCCAACCAATGGATTTTTGATAAAATTAAAATGGGTAAAGTTGTTAAACGATGGATAAAAACTACAGATAATAAGCAAATGTTGACATGGGTGGTTTTACCTCCGGATTTTGATTCAACAAAAAAATATCCTGCACTTCTGTATTGCCAGGGAGGGCCGCAAAGTGTTGTCAGTCAGTTTTTTAGTTTTCGCTGGAACCTTCAGATTATGGCTGCTAATGGCTATATCATTGTTGCACCTAACCGCAGAGGATTGCCATCATTTGGCGAAGAATGGAATGATCAGATTAGTGGTGATTATGGCGGACAAAATATGAAAGATTATTTGTCGGCTATTGATAATGTTTCATCTGAACCATGGGTTGATAAAGAACATTTAGGGGCAGTGGGAGCCAGTTATGGTGGATTTTCAGTATTTTATCTTGCAGGAAATCATAATAAACGTTTCAAAGCATTCATTGCACACTGTGGCATGTTTAATCTTGAGAGCCAATATGCATCAACAGAAGAGTATTGGTTTGTTAATAAAGACCTTGAAGGTCCTTACTGGGAAAATACCAATAGCTATAAGTTTTCACCACATCGCTATGTTAAAAACTGGGATGCACCGATTTTAATAACAACTGGTGAGAATGACTTCAGAATTCCATATACAGAAAGTTTACAAGCTTTCAATACTGCACAACTACTTGGTATTCCAAGTAAATTGCTTATTTTTCCAAAAGAAACACATTTTATTCTTAAGCCTCAAAATTCTGTGCTATGGCAACGTGAGTTTTTTGCCTGGCTTGATAAATACCTCAAGGTTAAGTGAATTTTTTAGTGCAATTTGTTTAATTTGATTTTAAAAACTAAAGAAATATTAAGAAATACTTTGCTATTCAAATTTCTTTTCTGGATTTGGATAGTTGGTATTCTTATTTTTTCTTCAATACCTGGTCTTCCTGTTCCTGAAAAAGATATAATCAATATTTTTCGTTCCGATTATTTAATTCATTTGTTAGAATATCTTTTTCTGGCATTTGTCTTTGTTTTTTGGCAACAAAATGAACTAGATAAAATCAGAAAAATATTGCTTGTATTGGTAATTGGAATCGGCATTGGAATTATTGACGAACTTCATCAGATATTTATTCCAGGACGCTCTTTTAATTTTATTGATATGATACTAAATATTTCAGGTTTTAGCATTGGTCTGTTGATTTCACTTAAGCTACTGTTAATAATTTTTAATTCCAAAAACGGGAGTAATAGAATTATCTTTGAAGAAAAATCAATTCATGAGAATTGAACATACTAGTTTTGCTAATTTGAGAGAAGAAAATAAACAGTTGCTATTAAAGGCAAAGGAAATATTGCTTAATGCATACAATATTTATTCAGATTTTAACGTTGCAGTAGCAGTATTAACAAAAGATGGTCATATTTACAGAAGTTGCAACATGGAAAATGCCTCTTATGGATTAACCATTTGTGCTGAACCTGGCGCTATCCAGCAAGCGTTTAGTCATGGGAACTATCATATCAAAACACTTGGAATTGTTGGTGGTTTTTTAAATAAAAGTTTGACTGAACCACCGATGCCATGTGGCAGATGCAGACAAATAATTTCAGAAGCAAGTTTTCTGGCGGGTGACGATATTGAAATTATCTCTGCCAATGTTGATTTATCTAAAGTAATTATCACCTCAATACTTGAATTGCTGCCAGCACCTTTCAGCTTAAACGATCTGCATTTAAAAAGTAAAATTCATGAATTTAAAATGAGGAGTGTAAAAAAAGAATGAAATTCAACAAATTAAACAGGCCTTTGTTATTCGTTTTTTTAATAATTGCAATAATATCAAGTCTGTTAACATTGACTGGGTGTCTTTGCATACAAAAAAAAGAATATGTTTTTGAATTTACTGAAAAAGGAAGCGGCAAGCTAATCATCACATTCTATAACATCATGTCAGTAAAGGAAAATGGCATTGATGTGAGTGAAAAAGATTTTACAGAACTAACAAGCGAATATATTGAAGGGAATAAATTGTCGCAGGAATACCCTAATGCAAAAGTCAGACAAGCACGATTGTTTGAAAAAGATGGTGTATTATGCGGAAAAGTTATTGTCTATTTCGAAAAAATTGAAGACGTAAAACTTTACCAGCATGAAGGGAAAGGGCCTTTTATGCTCCATATTAATAACCTTTCAGAATATTACCAGTCGTCAAATGGGACTTATGGAGGAAAAGATATGCCGGTAGTTTTTTGGGATAAAAGTCTGAAAGAATTACGATTGACTACTACATTTGAAGAACCGGATGCAGAGGCCATCAGTTTGCTTGAAAAATTTAAAAATTGGAAGAAATAATAGAAAAATAATGCTTAGAAAACTATTTTATATCTTCCTATTTACTCTATTGTTAAGTAATAAATTTCCCCTTTATTCGCAGTCTCCGCTTACCAATATCAATTTTTATAAGGGTTACAACGACTTTGGAGTTGTAGCCTATGCTGAAAAAACTGGCTACCTTGATTATAAAATTGCTCAGGAACTGATGAAACCGAATCTATCGTCAGATGTAAAAGCAGCAATTATCAATGCATTGTCGTTTGAAATATTAGGTAAAGACAATGCTGAACGCTTTATTTCGTACCTGAAAATGAAATATCATTTTATCAATTTTAATGAATTTATTGATAGTTTAAGTGCCGATGAAATTTTTTGTTATGCATATTTGGTTGTCATGGATGATTATTTTGAGCCGGAAGCATCGTTTCCTTTTTTTGAAAAAGCATTAAAAAAAGACCCCAATTCTTTTACCTATCAAATGATATTTTCAATGGTAATGGCACAAAGTGTTTTTCTTTACGACAGGTGTAAGGCCTGGAAATTAGTTGATTCTGTTATGATTGACCCCAGTTTAAGAGGATTGATGCTACCAGAAGCAATAAATCTGATTGTAAGTTATATGAAGGTTTATTCAGATGATTGCCGTTAAGGTTCATTCTGCTTTTCCTGATTTATTGTTATATCAAACCTTTTCTTTTTCTCTTTTCTGTATAAGTTAATGTAAACAAATAATGCAGCAATAAACACAATTATTGCAATAAATTGGGAATGTGAAAGTGTTCCACCAAATAAAAATCCTCTGGCATCGTCACCTCTGTAAATCTCAATAATACTACGGCCAACAGCATAAAGAACCAGATATATTAAAAACAACTCTCCATGAAATTTTTTTCGTTTTTTATAGAAAGAAAGAAGCATAGCAATTACCACCAGCATAAGCACTTCATATAACTGAGTGGGGTGTAGTGGCACATTTTTAGGATCGGCAGAGCAAAGAGGATTCGTAAAGGTTACACCGAAAATACTGTTTGTAGGCACACCATGACAACAGCCAGCAAAAAAACAACCCATTCTACCAAATGCCTGCACGATAGCAGCTGTAACTGCCATGATATCAAACATTTGCAAAACCGGTAAATTTTGATATCTAAAGAAAAATATCATAGTTGGAATGGCAAAAAGCAAAGAGCCATAAAACACAAATCCTGATGAAAAACTTCTTAGAAAAACATTAAAATGATTAAAATAGTAAGCTGGATTTTCTAAAAAGAAAAATACCTTTCCACCTAAAACAGCAGCAATAACAATAAAAACCAACAAATTAGTCATTACTTCCTTTGGTACATTTAATTGTTTTTTTGCCTGATAGGAAGCATAGAGATAGGATGTAATAATGCCAAGAGCGATGCAAAAACCATAGGTAAAAACAACCAATTGGTCGGGCAAAAGAAATCTTAAAAATTCTGGCACATTAAATCTGAAAAGTTCCGGGTACATATTTTATTATTTTAGGATTAATACTGAATTTTTTTTGATTAACAATCATTTGTAATGATTGTGGTATTATTTCAATTTGAACAGGTGTATAACCAAGAAATTCGCCATCTGCTTCAACAGGCATAGGTTTATGGCTTTTTATCCAAAAACTTTTTGTACGGAAAAAATCTACTTTTTTAATTTTAATATAAGTTCCTTTAAACAATCTATTTACATTCCAGAGCACACGTATTTTGCTTATTTTTCGAACAATACTTACATCGAGCAAGCCATCTGTCGGATTTGCAAGAGGTAAAGGTTGCATCCCATTGCCATTAAAACGACAAATACCTGCTGCCATATTAAAAATCTCAGACTGATAGCTTCCTTTATCATTGTTATATTCAATTCTGTAATAACCTGAACCTATAAGATTTGTAAAAAGTTTAACCAAATATATCAGGGTACCATTTTTCCCTTTTTCTTTTTGTTTTAAAACTGATTTTAATACCTGGGCATCAAAACCAAAACCTGCAATATTTATAAAATAACGATTCGTATCAGGAGAATCAGGAAAAATGAGATAGCCAATATCCTGTACAATCCTGATGTCTTTTTTTATTATTTTTATCGCTTCTTTAAAGTCAGTCGGATTAGAATACATTTTTCCCCAATCGTTACCCGTGCCAACAGGAATATGTCCAAAAACAATATTATTGGTTTTAATTGTATTTTGTTTAAAAACTCCATTTATTGCTTCATGCAATGAACCATCACCACCAACAATGATAAAATGACTAAAGCCGTTTTCAGCTAATTTTTTTACCAAATCAATGATTTCGTTAGGGCGGGAAGAGATAGAATAATCAAATTCAAAATCTTGTTGAATAAGTTCCTGTTGTATTTCTGGCCAAAGCAATTTAGCTTTTCCCCCATTTGAAGTTGGGTTAATGATTACTTGCCACTTCATTTAAGTGATTTTCCGATATTAAATTTAAACTGTAAAGGTAGTATTTTTTAAAAATATAAGAATTACATTTGCAACATGTTCATCATCCTACTTAAAATCTTGCCCGTTTATTTGATATTTTTTATCGGTATCATTTTGAAAATAACCCATGTATTAAAAAAAGAAAATGCTGACTTTTTGCTTCGACTTGCCTTTTATTTTACACTACCTGTATTAGTGATACGTTCGTTGTCTGAGGTTAAAATAAATACCGAAATCATTTATTTACCATTTATTTCAGCTTTTGTTTCGTTGTTGTCTTTTTTGATATGCTGGTTTTACATAAAAGCTACTCATGTTAATAAAAGTAAAGCTGGAGTGATGTTTACAGCTATCATGATACTGAATATGGGTTTTCTGATTCCTTTTATTCATCTCGTTTATGGTGATCATGGACTGAGCCGATTACTACTTTTTGATTTTTCAAATGCGATTATTGCATATACTTTGGTATATTTTATTGCTGTTAAGCATGGTGATCAGGCAGGCACTAAAAATAGAATTTACAAAAAACTCCTGTTTTCTCCACCAATTTGGGCAATTATTATTGCTTTAATATTGAATTTTACTCATACGCAAATTCCTGTTTTATTTAATCCATTTTTAAAATTAGCAGGTGATATGACAATACCATTACTTTTAATTGCTGTAGGTTTGTATTTTAATCCTAAAATTGTTTATTTTAAAGAATTATCAGCAACAATAATAATTCGTATGGGTTTTGGATTGCTAACAGGGATAATCATTTCACAAATATTTCATCTTGACGGAATTAACAAGATAGTTGTTGTTATCGGATGCTCAGCGCCTGCAGGTTTTAATACTCTAACTTTTGCATCACTTGAAAATCTTGATAAGGAGTTTGCTGCCAGTATTGTTTCAATAAGTTTACTGACAAGTTTTATTTTAGTCCCCGTTTTATTAAATCTATTGTAAAAATATTAGTTTAATGAAGGATTTACTGGAAAGTCAGCCCATACTGCATATTGTCTATCCGTTTTTTTTATAAAAAACTTCCAGAAATTATCAGTATCAGATTGCATGACAATTTTAGCTGTGCATTTTTGAACCAACCAGCTATTTTCCTTTATTTCCCTGTTCAGTTGGTTGGCAGCCCAACCCGAATACCCAACAAAAAATCTTATTTCATTTGTTTTTATTTTATTAAAACTTATCATCTGCTTAATAAATTCAAAGTCACCCCCCCAATATAATCCATCAATTATCTCCATGCTATCAGGTATCGAATCGCCCAATACATGCAGGTAAAAAATAGAATTGTTGTCAACAGGACCCCCTACATGAAGAAAAGAATCAAATTCAGGAAAATCTTTTATTGCATCGCTGACCTTAGTTTCAAGTGGTTTGTTTAAAATAAAACCAACAGAACCATCATTGTTATGCTCGGTAAGTAATACTACCGACCGACCAAAGAACTGATCGTTCAAAAATGGTAATGAAATAAGAAGATTTCCCTTGGATGGTTCTGGTATTTTTATGTCCATTTTTCTGAATTATATTACAAAATTAACTTTTTAATTGAATCTTTGCAACTACTGTACAATTTTATCAGTCAAAAATTTTTCATCATACAAAAAACATGATTGAAACAATAAAAAATACGATGAAATCTATAATTTTATAATCTTACATCTGAAAGTTACCAAATCAGAGTTAAGTTCAATAAAATAAACACCAGCTTGAAAAGATGATAAATCAATTTCCCTGTTTTCATCAAGTATTCTATAAATTAGAATTTCTCCTGTCGAATTTATCAATTTTACAAAAACATGATTGTTACATGTATTATTTTCGGTGATGATAATTTTTTGATGGCTTGGGTTTGGAAAAATTCTAAATAAATCATTTGCAACTTCCTGCAAACCTATGAAGGAATACGATTTTGAGCGATAACTGCATCCATACTGATCATAATAGTGTACATAGTAAACACCCTCCTGAGTCGGCCTGATATATTCATTAGTTTCACCATTTAACATAATTCCGTTTCTGTACCATTGGTAAGATATCATACCTTTAACAGCAAACAAAGTGTCATTTTGTTTAGTTAATGCTGAATCAGGAGCTGATGGAATAAAAAAGTTAACACTGTCAACAGATGTACACAATTCATTTGAATAGTTGTAATAAAGCGTGTGATTACCAGACCCGGCAGTCAATGGATAAAACTTATTTCCATACACTCCCTTTCCAAACCATGTTCCTCCTTTAGGCAAACCATTTAAGTTCACCTGACTAATGTTCAAACAGATTGTCATATCAAAGCCTGCATCAGCTTGTATGTCTTCAAAAACTGTAAGTTCCATACTGTCCATATCTGAACATGAATTTGAATCAGTAAACAGGTATGTCAAGCTGAATTTTCCAACTTTATTCACATTAATTAAGTCAGGATTGAAATACCAATCATTTGTTTTTTCAACTCCTTTGCCACTCCATATACCATTCGGTGGCAAAGCAGATAGCAAATAAGTCCCGTACTTTTCGCAAATTGAATCAGAATAATCATTAAATGTTATTTCTGGAGCATTTCTAATTTCCAATATCATTTTTTCAGTAGAGGAACATCCTGTACTGCTATCCGTATAATAATAAGATAATAAAAATTGCCCTGGTCCAGCATCTTTCACGTGAAAAGTATTATTGGTGATTAAATACGGATTTTGTGCATACCAAGTTCCTGAAACAGGATGACCGAAAGAATCCAGTTTAATGTCTTCATCATTTGAGCAAAGCGGATTAATATAGGTCAAAGATATTATTGGTTCTTCAAAATACTTTGCACTGATGGTATCTGAATATTTGCATCCTGTGTTGTCCCATGCTTCGCACAAATACTTTGTTTTATCATAAACCACCAGTGTATCATTATTTCCACTATAGCAATGACAGACATATCGGAACCACTTAACAGAATCGATAGAAGTGCCCTTGTCAAAATCCGGCTTCATAATAAGTCGTGAAGGTATTCCCGGACATACCACCACATCTTGCATAAAAGATGCTTTAAACCCATTGTAACTAATTTTTATAGTATCATAGGCATACGATTTAGCAGCATCCTTTACTCTTACCCAAATTATGGTATCTTTCGTGATCGGTCCAATGATTATTGCATTTGAAGTTGCACCTGTACTCCATAAAAACGAATCATAGCCGGCAGAATTATATACAACTGGTGTTAACATTTTAGTTTGATTATAACAAAGCTTTGTATCGTCAGGCAACTTTATTTTGAGTGAATCTAGTAATTTGACAGAAAAACCCATGGCAGAAGAGCCTTTTAAGGGACAAGCATTATCAAAGGCAGTTATATGAAAATAATGCGTTGAATTTCTCATCTTATATGATGTAGGCCATGATATCTTTCCGATGGGATTTTTAACCTCTCCATTATTAACCGACCAGGATGCTCCAGGAATGGCATTGTTATAATACAACCTGACAGTATCAGAACTGTTTGCATCAAATGATTTTAATTCAATATCAGCAGTTTGCCCTGCATGGAAAATAAAGTTTGGGCCAGTAGTGATTATAGGATTGGCATTTTGAGGACAACTCATCACCACAAAATGTACATCTCGTGAAACCTCCCCAATCATTGTTAAAGTGCCATTTATTTTCCTGTATTCTCTCACTTTTACTGCCATAACTGTTTGTTCAACCTTCATAGGCCTGAACTTTATATCACCTGTCGAATTATCAACCCTAAAACCCCTTGGATATGTCTGCGATACATCCGGAAAACCCCAGAACAAGATAGGTTTATCGTATGTGTAACTGCCTGTATAAGTAATCGGGGTATTAATATTTTTTAACGGAGGAGTTAACATAATTGATAAGCTATCTAATGGTCGTCCTGCAGAATCCTTGTCGGTATCGATAACTCCAAAATTAAGTATTTGATCAACTCCAACACACAAAACATTGAGTGGAGGCAGGCTGAACTGAGGTGAATTATCCTGTGGAACATAACACCTGTTCATTTTTGCTAAGACATAAAGTGATTGATCCGGAGAAATTGTAGAAATAGCATACATTCGACAGCATTCCGTAAATGAAAGCTGAATATTGCAGCAGGTAATATTGGGGTTAAGTATTATTAATTGGGTATAAACATATTTCTGTATGCCATACGGAAATGTTGCATAGACATTATTACATCTTGAATTTGACTCGACACAAACAGGTGTAATATTTAATCCTGTAGGTTGATTGATCAGCAAATTGCCTAAACTATCACCATTGTCGAGACACCTGACATTTACCATAAGATTGCCCGGAGTAATACCGTTACAATCACGGTAATAAACCATCTGTATTAAAAAACTATCTTTGCCAACAACTGTCCAGGAAACATCAGCCCCATAGATGTGAAGAGCTTTTGCCTTTTCGCTAATTACCAGTGTGCTGATAATTATAAAAATAATAAGTATTAAATTTTTCATTCTATATTTTTAGGAGTTAGTTCAATTAATCTGAAAAAGGTTTCAGTATTTCATAGTAATATTTATTTAAAACTAAATTAGAATTTATAATTTATAGAACTTAATACTGTCGAAATCTATCCACTGATCCCAGTACACTACCAGCCCAACATGGGTGATATCAATCGGAACATAAGTGGTTGAATATACCATTGCATTGTTAACATAAAACTTAATTTCTGTACCCTTTCTAACCACATTCAGCTTATTGGTAACACCTGAACCCATGTTCACCTCGTCACAAATGGTCCAATCTTTTATTTTTGTTGTGGATGTTTCATTAAATTTTAAAACCCTGTAATAACCTGTTGCCGCAACAGTAAAGTTGTAATATGATTTTGTAATATTGTCGAACCAGATAATGCCGTAGCCATTTTCTGTACTGCCTGATATTTTTTTTGCAGCCAATTCGAACTCAAAGTTCTTGTCGTTTGTTAAAGGATACATTAAGGCAGTGTAAGAATAGCCGGTAGATGACTTTTTATTAAAATGATAATATCCGTCTGAAATACTGGTCACCTGTGTTGCATCGTTGATGAACTTCCATGAACTTTTGTTGTCGTTAAAATTCTCATTCAAATAGGGTGTTTTCGACACATTGGCCATGTCTATAGTGTATTGGTCTTTGCGCTGGGCCGATATTTTAATATAATCGGCCTCAATGGTTTGATTGCCATCTACATAAAATCCAAATCCGCTTCCGAAAAATGCCATTGCTGAGGTTTTGTAAATAAATACATCATTTACATAAAAACTAAGGTCATTCCCTTTTTTTGAAATTTTTAAAACATTAACGGCATTGTTTCCCTGCCGGACAGCTGCATTGTATTCCGGGGCTTTTAAAAAGGTGTACTTTGAGTCAGTACATTTATCAACCACAAATTTTCCCTCGTTTGTTAGCAGGAACGAGTAAAAGTTGCTGACATCCTTTACACCCCACAGCAATCCAAAGGCACTGTAATTTCCTGAAAATGAATGTTTAATTGAAGCTGACACCTCAAAGTCGGTGGTGCCGTTCACATTGCTGTAATAAAATGAGGTATAAGCGCCATTGCTGCCCGGTTTTTTTTGCATGATATATTTGCCGTAAGCAACTTCAATTTTAACATCAACATTATCGGTTGTCAGCCATTTTAACTCGTTGTCGTTGAATTCTTCATTAAAAACCAGAGGTAAGTTCTGAGCATGCAACATATTGAATGCCAGGATGCAAATAATAAAGAGTAAATAATGGGTTTTCATAACTTTATTTTAATGATTTTAATAAAAACTTACTTTTGTTATCAAAATCAAATATAAGAAAATACAGTGATGTAATAACAGCTATCAGAATTTTTTATAAAAATAATTGTATTGAACTATTATTATTAAAATAAATCTGAACAAGAGCAAACAAATTACTCAAAAATACCCTTTATCACGCTATCATCGACCATATTTGGCAAGGTCACCCTGAGGCGTGGTTCAGCTTCCATCGCCCTTTTGATGGCAAAAACAGCCTCTTTATTGCGTGCCCAGCTTCTGCGAGCAATACCATTGTTGACATCCCAGAAAAGCATAGCTTTCAGGCGTTTTTCTGCTTCCTCACTACCATCGAGCAGCATCCCGAATCCACCATTGATTACCTCACCCCAACCAACACCACCTCCGTTGTGTATCGATACCCAGGTAGCACCTCTGAAACTGTCGCCTATCACATTTTGAATAGCCATGTCGGCAGTATAAGCTGAACCATCATAAATATTTGATGTTTCACGATATGGTGAATCGGTACCTGAAACATCATGATGGTCGCGCCCCAAAACCACTGGTCCACTTATTTTCCCTTTTTTTATTGCTTTGTTAAATGCTTTTGCAATTTTAATTCTTCCTTCAGCATCGGCATACAGTATACGAGCCTGACTCCCAACAACCATTTTATTTTGTCCTGCCTGCTTTATCCACTGCATGTTGTCGTTGATTTGCATTTTTATTTCTTCAGGAGCTTTATCAGAGAGCTTCTCCATGACTTTTATGGCAATATTATCTGTTGTCTCAAGGTCGGCAGGATTACCAGAAGTACATACCCATCTGAATGGCCCAAAACCATAATCAAAACACATAGGGCCCATAATATCCTGAACATAGCTCGGGTATTTGAAAGTACCGTCATCACTAAAAATATTTGCTCCGGCACGCCCCGATTCCAGTAGAAAAGCATTACCATAATCAAAAAAGTACATCCCTCTTTTAGTAAGTATATTTATAGCATCAACCTGTTTTCTTAACGATTCGTAAACCTTTTCTTTAAAAACCTCAGGTTTCTCAACCATTAAAATATTGCTATCTTCAAAACTAAGTCCGGCAGGATAATATCCCCCGGAAAATGGGTTATGCAGTGATGTTTGGTCAGAACCCAAATCAACTTCAATATTATCAGCAACAAGTTTTTCCCAAAGGTCAACAATATTTCCCTGATATGCCAGCGAAACAGCTTCTTTTCTCGCTTTTGCCTCTTTAATTCTTAATATCAATTGTTCAATATCAAGATAAATTTCATTCACCCATCCCTGAGAAAATCTTTTCTGAACAGCAGTCGGATTAATTTCAGCAATAACACCTATAGCTCCTGCAATTACAGCAGCTTTTGCCTGTGCTCCTGACATACCTCCTAAACCACTAGAAACAAATAGTTTTCCTGCAAGCCCCTCTTTCTGTGTTTTACGTCCCGCATTTAAAATTGTAATGGTTGTTCCATGAACAATACCCTGTGGGCCAATATACATATAGGAACCTGCTGTCATTTGCCCATACTGGGAAACCCCTAATGCATTAAATTTGTGCCAGTGCTCAGCTTTTGAATAATTCGGAACCACCATACCATTTGTAACTACTACTCTGGGTGCATGTTTATGCGAAGGGAATAAGCCCATCGGATGGCCTGAATACATAACCAGTGTCTGCTCATCAGTCATTTCTGCCAGAAATTTCATTGTTAACAGGTATTGTGCCCAATTTTGAAATACTGCTCCGTTTCCTCCATAGGTAATCAGTTCGTGAGGATGTTGTGCTACAGCAGGGTCGAGATTATTCTGAATCATCAGCATTATGGCAGCTGCTTCTTTAGTTTTACAAGGATACTCATCTATAGGTCGGGCATACATTTTATATGTTGGCCTGAAACGATACATATAAATACGACCATAATTTGCCAATTCATCAGCAAATTCTTTTGCTAAAACTGAATGATGATTTGGATGAAAGTACCTTAAAGCATTCCTGATGGCAAGTTTTTTTTCTTCATTATTTAAAACATCCTGTCTTTTAGGAGCATGGCTTACCGAAATATCATATACTGAGGTTTCAGGTAAGATGTCAGGAATACCCTGTAATATTGCTTTTTTAAAATCTTCTGAATTCATGTTTAGTATTATTTTGAAAAAACCTTTTTCTTTTTGACAACAATTATTTTTCCGAACTGTGCAAGCTTTTCTTTATCAATTCTTTTAGTATCTCCGGCAATGCAAATTACAACAGCTTTATTTTCAAGGTTATTTTTAAAAAAATCAGCAATCTGACTAAAACTCATATTTTGCCAATATGTTGAATTAAAACGATTTGGGTCATCATTATACCCACGTTTTAAAAAATCTGATACGGTTGAAGGCAGGCTTCTGAATGATGGGAAGCCAGAATTAATTGATTGTAGCAAAACAGCTCTGACAGTTTCCATCCGGTCTGGCTTTTGAGGCATTTCATTGATAAGTTTTGTCATGGCTTCAATAGCATCAAGGGTTTTATCTGACTGTGTGCTTAAATATGCATAGAATAAACCCTGCTTATTTTTATAATAGGATGTCTGATATACAGCATAGGCCGTATAAGCTAAAGACCTGAATTCTCTGATTTCCTGAAAAACAATTGAATTCATACCATTACCAAAATATTCATTGAATGCTTCTGCCAATGCCCGTTCTTCATCATTGTTTACATTACCTTCTTTAATCAAATATATCTGGCTTTGTATCAAATCTTTATCTTCTAACAAATAAATAGTATTTTCAGTGTGTTGTACACGATCGTAAATAATAGGTGAAATTGATTTAACTGAAATTTTTGAATGGTCAAAATTGTCATTTATCATTTTTACTATCTGATGAATGTCATAGGTTCCACAATAATCAATTTCAAGCTCATAGGTCATTGCTTTTCTCACAGACGCAAGTAAACTATCACTATTCAATGATTTTACCTGTTTTATTGTTTGACGGTTTAAATAAACCGATTTATCACGGTATAGAGCATATTCTTTCAATGCCTCTCCTATTGCGTCAGGATCTTTATTTTCAGTTTTACGGTTGGTGATAGCTTCACGGGGAAATTTACTTAAATGTGATGGGTCAGGTTTTATGTCATTCAAAAACTCATTCAACAATTTTATAGTTGATTCTAGGTTTTTATCCAAACCATCCAAACTGATTGTAAAATATGATTTTGAAGCTGTAAAACCTACACTTGACCCCAGAGCCTGCATTTCTTTATTAAATTCATCAAATGACTTTTGTGATGTACCCAGTAATGAAATATATGATGCACCATATTCGAGTAAAGGGATTTGTGTCGTTCCTGCACCAAATTTTAAAGTCAGACTAAATATATCATTAATGGGATTTTTAGAATGATATACATGAACTTTATCTGTAATATCCTGAATCATCACATCGTGGTCAATTTTGATAAATTTTGGTTCAATATGCTTAACGGCAACTCTCTCTAATTCCTGTCCAAATATTGATATTTGTTCTGTATTTTTAGGAATAATCGGTTCAAATCCAGGCTTATCAAGCTTTTCTTTATCAGGTTTTCCCATCTTGCTGTACATCACCAACCTGTTTTCGTTAAAGTATTTTTTAGCAATTTCTATTACCTCTTGCCTAGTAATTTTAGCAATTTTATCAGGATATTCCAATTCTTCCTGCCATGGTTTGCCTGTATTAAAACAAGAGAGAATATAAAATGGTCGGTATCTCATGTCTTCCATTCTAGTTTTATGGTATTTGACCAGATTTAATTTTATTGATTCGAGGTATTCATCCGTAAAATCTCCATTTTTTAATCTTTCTAATTCAGCCATTACCAAGGATTCTGCATCTTCTAATGATTGTTTTAAAATTTTCGGAACAAATAATATTACTATTCCACCATCGTCAACATAAGTATTTTGCATGACCATAGCCATCATAAGCTTATTATCCATGAATAGTTTGTTAAAAAATCCAGTTGATGAGTTATTATACAGAATTTGACTAATAATATCTAATACTGGCTGGTCGGCATCACCTTCTTTGACTCCACGAAAACCAACAACACCCAAAGGAATAGGGCTCATTTTTAACTCAATAAATTCGCGTCCTTTAAAGGGTTCTTCTTTAATTTCAGACATTGGTGGAACTTCAGCATTCTTCCATACACCAAAATATTTTTCGATAAGAGGTATAATTTCATCTGCTTTAATATCCCCACTGATCATCAATGCCATATTGTTAGCCACATAATATGTTTGAAAATAATGATACATTTCTGATAATGATGGATTTTTCAAATGTTCGATGCTCCCCAGTACTGTTTGTTGACCATAAGGTCTTACTTTAAAGAAATGTTTTAAAAATGTCTCATACATGATTGAAAAAAAGTTGTCCATTGACATATTTTTTTCTTCATAAACAGTTTCAAGTTCAGACTGAAACAATCGGAATACAGGATTTATAAAACGGTGGCTATACAACATCATCCATTTCTCAATCTGATTTGGAGGAAAAAGATTGAAATAAACAATATTATCTTCATTAGTGAATGCATTGACATAAGTACCACCCATTTGTGCCACTATCCTGTCAAATTCATTAGGTATGGCATACTCACCAGCTTTGAGGGAATACTCATTTATTTTTTTCTGGATGGCTAACCTTTGTGACTCGTCCTGCGTTTTTGCCAATTCATTATATTTTAGAGATATACTATCGAGCCAGATTTTCTCACTATTATAATCAATGGTTCCCATCATATCAGTTCCCTTGAACATCATGTGTTCGAGATAGTGTGCAATACCGGTTGAATTTTTTGGATCTCGTTTGCTTCCACCCTTTATAGCCACAGCACCCATCACTACAGGTGCGGTATGATCTTCATTTAAATAAACTGTAAGGCCATTTGGTAGTTTATACTCTTTGACATCCAAGGGGTTTTGAGTCAATGACAGAAATGGGATAACTACAACAATGATAATGATAAACAGGACTTTATTTCTCATTGAATTGATTTTATTTTAAAATTAACTAAAACTAAATTACTTTTGAGTTCAAAAATAAGTATTATTCAATTCAAAAGTAAGATAATTTGAAAAAGAAAGACTTATCAGAATTAGGAAGTTTATTTTATTCTACTAATCCGGACATTAATCCAGGAAGTTTTACACCTCACGCATCAGAGCAATTGTTGTATGTACTTTTGGACAAAAAACATCGTTCAGGAAAAGTAGTAACAATAGTAACTGGTTATGAAGGAAAAGAAGAAGACCTGAATGTATTGGCAAAAAAGTTAAAAGTAAAATGTGGTACAGGAGGTAGTGTTAAAGATGGAGAGATCATTATTCAGGGTGATTTCAGGGATAGAATCATTAAATTACTGAAAGATGATGGCTATCAGGTAAAAAAAGCGGGTGGATAAATTAATTTAGTATGAAATTGTTTACTATTCAAACCATTTGTCAACCTTTAATTTTTCATAATCCCATCCTGAGGCAAATCTGAATTCATTTGTCATTTCATTATAAACATAGTCTTTTGCCCAATCAATATAGTTTTTAGTCAATTCAATGATTGCATCACAAATAAATCTAATTTCTTCATTTGTCATCACCGGATTGATAGAAAATCGTATCCAGCCAGGTTTTGCAGATAGTTCCCCTTTTAAAATTCTTTCCTGAATCTGGTCTGATAGTTCTTTTGACATTTCAAACAAATAATGTCCATAAGTGCCTGCACACACACATCCACCCCTGACCTGAATGCCAAACTTATCATTTAGTAAGCGAACACCCAGATTGTAGTGTAAACCTTCAATGAAAAAGGAAATTACACCCAATCTATCTCTGATGTCACCAGCCAGAATATGTAGTTTATCAACACCTGATAATTTTTTAAAAATGATATTGGTAAGTTGTTTTTCTCTGTTTATGATATTTTTAACACCCATTTCTTCTTTTAGCTTTATTGCTAAAGCAGTTTTTATTGTTTGTAAAAAAGCAGGAGTGCCTCCATCTTCCCTTAGTTCAATATCATTAAAATAAAATCTGTCGCCCCAGGCATCCGTCCAGGTAACAGTGCCTCCACCCGGAGCATCCGGTATAGTACTTTTATATAATTTTTTATCAAAAATTAGAATACCTGATGAGCCAGGCCCTCCTAAAAATTTATGTGGTGAGAAATAAATGGCATCAAATTTTTCAATGGGATCATCAGTTCTCATTACTATATCAGTATAAGGTGCAGAACAGGCATAATCAACAAAACAATAACCACCTGCTTCATGCATTATACGTGCAATAGCCCTGCAATCAGGCTGTATGCCTGTTACATTGGAACATGCAGTTACAGCGGCATATTTAATTCTTCGATTCTGATAACTTGCCACAATATTTTTAAAATTATTCAAATCGACCAACCCATTTTCAGCAGGAGGAACCACTACAACATCTGCAATAGTTTCCTGCCAGGATGTATGGTTCGAATGGTGTTCCATGTGTGTAACAAAAACAACAGGTATATCTTCCTCAGGAATTTTTATCTTCTGCAAATACTTTTCTGGCAACCTCAGTTCAAGTATGCGCTGAAATTTATTAACAACCCTTGTCATTCCTGAACCATTAGAGATAATAATATCATCATCACCTGCCTTAACATGATTTTTTATTATTTGTTTGGCTTTTGTATATGCCATTGTCATCATAGTACCTGTTGTATTGCTTTCGGTATGTGTGTTTGCCACAAAAGGTCCAATTTGATCATACATTGCTTTTTCAATATCTTTATAAAGCTTTCCACTGGCTGTCCAGTCAGCATATATCAGTTTTTTCTTTCCAAAAGGTGTCTTTATTTCTTTATCATACCCTATCACCTTTTTTCTGAATGCCTTAAAATAAGCTTCCAAATCGTCAGATATTCCCGTTTTTTTACTCATACAGTATAATTAAAATGAACGCAAAGGTAAATTACTTTTATTCGAACTGATTGTAATTCTGTCTGAAGCTTAATTTAGTTAATTTTGCAGCATAATCATTAAATGATTTGATTAAAAAAATTAAGCATGCATCCAATTGATTTTAGCCAATACAGAAATGATTTTCCTATACTTGATCAGAAAATAAACAATAAAAACCTTATCTATTTCGACAATGCAGCCTCAACACAAAAACCAATACAGGTTGTAAATTGTATTGTAAATTATTATTACCGCACCCATGCCAATGTTCACAGAGGTAATCATTATTTGAGTCAATTGGCAACTTCAGAGTTTGAGGCAGCAAGAAAAACTGTACAAAATTTTATAAACGCCAAATACAATCATGAGATAATTTTCACTCGTGGCACTACAGAATCTATCAATTTGCTGGCTACCGTATTTGGCAATAGCATGATAAACGAAAGTGACGAAATTATTATCACCCAAATGGAGCATCATTCCAATATTGTTCCATGGCAAATGATGGCTGAATCAAAAAATGCTATATTGAAGGTTTTACCAATAAATGACTCAGGTGAATTAATTTTAGATCAACTTGATTCATTGATTAATTCAAAAACAAAACTTCTTGCAGTAACACATGTATCTAATACATTAGGTACAATCAATCCTGTTAAAAAAATCATAGAAAAAGCACATCACTTTGAAATACCGGTCATGGTGGATGGTGCTCAGGCAATACCTCACCTGCCAGTGGATGTGCAGCAACTTGACTGTGATTTTTATTGTTTTTCAGGACATAAAGTTTATGGCCCGACAGGCATAGGAGTATTTTATGGCAAAGAACAATGGTTAGATAAACTTCCACCCTATCATGGTGGAGGAGAAATGATAGAAACGGTTACATTTGAAAAAACTACATTTAACAGGCTCCCTTTTAAATTTGAAGCGGGAACACCTAACATTTGTGATGCCATTGCTTTTGCTGAAGCACTAAAATATGTTACTTTTATTGGTTTAGACAGTATCGGCAAACACGAACAAATGCTCTTACGTTCTGCCACCTCATTACTATCTGAAATTGAAGGATTAAAAATTATCGGTACAGCCGGAAAAAAATCTGGTGTTGTTTCTTTTATAATAGAAGGCATACATTCTGGTGACATTGGAATTATCCTTGATAAAATGGGCATCGCAGTAAGAACAGGCACTCATTGTACAGAACCTCTAATGCATTTTTATAAAATAAATGGTACTGTCAGAGCTTCTTTTGCCTTGTATAATACCATGGAAGAAGTTGAAATTTTTGCAGAAGCATTAAAAAAGACCATTAAAATGCTCAGATAATTAAAATAAAAAAGGGATTCATATTCAAAACAAATTATCATAGATGATTGTTATTTTTATGATTAAATTACCTTTGCAGCCAATTTTTAATGTCACAATCTGTAATTTAAAATGAATCCGGAAGATATTAAGAAGCAGATTATTGAAGAATTCAGTCTTTTTGAAGACTGGATGGATCGTTATGATTATCTGATTGAGGAAGGGAAAAAAGTTGCTTCACTCGAAGAAAAATATAAAGTACCTGAGTTTTTGATCAAAGGATGTCAATCGCAGGTATGGTTGATAGCAGAAAAAATTAATGAACGTATTTATTTTAAAGCCGACAGCGATGCTATTATCACAAAAGGACTGATTGCATTGCTTGTCCGAGTATTTTCAGGACAGTTGACAGAAGATATTAAAAATGCAGATATTACTTTTTTAGATGATATAGGACTTAAAGACCAATTATCTCCCACTCGTTCAAATGGACTACATTCTATGGTAGCTCAAATGAAAGCGTATGCAAATATGTTTTCTTCCAATAAATAAACATAATATGACTCAGCAAGAATTACAGAAAAAAATTATAGAAAGCTTAAAAACAGTGTTTGATCCGGAAATTCCTGTCAATATTTACGAGTTAGGTCTGATTTATGACATTATAATAGATGAAAACAATCAGGTAAAAATTGTTATGACACTGACTGCACCTGCATGCCCGATAGCCGAAGATATTGTCAAAGAAGTAGAAGAAAAAGTAAGTAATACCGAAGGAGTTGCTTCTGCAATGGTCGAATTGACATTTGACCCACCATGGGACATGACAAAAATGACCCTTGAAGCAAAAATGGAACTGGGATTTATTTAATATTGTGTTAAAATGTTGCTTTTGGTACTGCCGATTTCTTAGGTTTACTCTTGATATAATACCAACCAAAGTTAAAAGCAAACGTGTTGGCTGATGCAGGATAAATGATACTAATGATATCGTCTGTCATAAAATAAAAGTTAGAACCCAATATTCTCAGACTAATTCCTGTCCCAATCTTATTATTGCCCCTTGATGTAAGTGTATAATTTGCACATAAACTAAGAATATTTCCAAACATCCTTTGATATAGAAGTGAATAAGACATATAATTGTAATACTTTGAAAAACGGTTGTAAACCAATAATCCAAACCTGTCGTTTTTTGTCAGGTCATACGATGCAGTCAGATAAATTCTTGAATTCATTGCTGTTGAAAAAGGATCTGTGTTTTTTGTAATCTGAAAATTTTCCAGTGTTGTATCCTGAATTACTTTTAAAACACTATCATTAAAATTAAAATTAAATGTAGAATCTACCTTCAGGCCTTCAAAAGCAAGTTTACCTTCTTCCAGTGTATAAGATTTTGTATTTTTTGTCCAATGAATAAAGCCAAGATCAACAACACTAAGGCTTGCAGTAAGCTTATCGTTTATTTTATATGCTGCTCCAATATCAAAAGCCAATCCGTTGTTTCCAAAATTTAAAACATCAGACACTGAACTAAAAGAAGGACCATTGGTGTCAAATGGTGCTGCTATGTTAATCGTTGCTGAATAATTTGTTGTTAGCCAATAAGTGGTAGTATCTACTTTTAAAGTAAAATCACTCCTTGAAGTTTTAACACTAAGTAATCCCTGGAGGTATTTCAATCGCCCACCAATAAACAATTTTTCTTTTAATGTTCTGCTGTATCCAATAGCCAACTCATTATAGTTCATAAAATCAATACCGAGTCCGCTAAAAGATGCTTCACCACCAACAAATTGGCCGTTACCATGCCAGGCAATTGAAAGTAAATCCCTTGGATAACGAAATTCAAAAAAAGTTTTATTGGTCATAAAAACAGAAAAGAAATTATTTTTTATTCTAAAGGAAGTTGAAAACAGTTCCAGATTAAATTCGTTATTGACAAAATTAACTTTATCCAGTTTTGAAATAATATCATCAGGGCTGATATATAGTGTGCCATTTTCAATTTTTGAAATTAATGTATTTAATGAAATATTGGTTTTTGTTTCCCAATACCATTGCCCGGATAATGGAAATCCAATACTATATCGATATGTAGGAAAAAGATAGGGATTTGTGTGTAAAGACTGTGGCAGATTGGTCATAAAATGCCTTGTTATTCCCTGTGAAAACACAGGATTGTTGAATGCTATCAATAAAGTAATTAGTATTATAATCAGTTTTTTCATATCAAATATCATATTTAATTTTGACAAACAAACTGGCTTTCAGATTTAATCTGTTATTAGCATAAACTTTTATATCCTTTGTTCCTTTATCCGTTGTTGATGCTGTAATTCTTATAATAAATCTGGAAAGCAAAGGATTTGCAGCAATTTTATCCTTTGAAATTATAATTTTTGTTAAAGCTTTTGTTGGTTTAATAACTTTTCCGCTGGTATCAGTTAGTCCTGATTTGAACAACATACTTGTTGATTCAATTACTGAATCCAGGATAACCCTTCCTGTATCGGCCAGGTAAATTTGTAAATTGATATCAATTGGAAGACCATTTTCAGATAGAAAATTCAGTTGAAAGAGTTCAATCATTTCCATATCAAACGAATCAACACTTAGGTCAAATTCAACATTATAATCGCGTGCATTGCCGTATAAAGGCATATTTAACTCCGATTTAACTTCAAGGTAACTGGTATCGGTAACAAAATTATCGTATGTTTTTGTTCCTGGATTTGCCTGGATGTTCATGTCAAAAGTAAAATGAGAAGGCGCCTCATTAACCATATCCCTAATGTTTGAATTCCCTTTATTTGCTATTACATCAGTTGTTTTAATACTTCCAGCTTCTGCAATCAGCGGATAATTCAGGTCATGATTTACAGATGTAAAGTTTCCACTTAAATCAATTGTTGTTTTACCGGAATAGCAGGTTACATCAGGTGAACTCATCCTGATGGGCAACCCCATTGAGTTTCCAAAATGAAAAATTAATTTAGGATCAGTGAATCTGATTTTATTTTTTTCTACATTTTTAAACAATTCCATTACAATTGAATCCTGATTGTATTCTAAATTGTGACTACCCAAATATCCTTCAAGATATGAAAACTCTAATTGCTGTAAATAAACATCAACAGCCACTTGATCATTTTTACGTATATAATTCGCATTTTGGTTTAAAGAAATTGTATAAACAACCTGCAATGTATTATGAGTAGTACCACCAACAGACAGATCAAACTTGAATCCACTCAAATCGATGGTATCGTAAACATAGATTTGAGGTGAACCTGAATAGGTAATGGGTATGGTTTTTAAAAAATCATTACCATTTTTCATTTTAGAACCGGTAATTTTAATTTCTAATTCTCCTGACCTACGGATAGAAGATATTATTCTGACTACCAAACGTCCTTTTTTTAAATACATTTTATTCAATTCCTCACCACCGGGAAAGTTAAAATTGTGATTTTTTGTGTCTGAAAAATAAATAGGAAGATTCACCCTTATACTGTCGTTACCTCCTGTATTATGTTTAAATGGTCCTGCATTAAATTGTTGAGATGGAATATTAATAAAACTGTTTGCATAAAATCGTTGTGTAAAGCTTTCATAAATAAGTCGCATAAAATTGTCAGGGTCAATTTTTGAAATACTATCCTGATTGGCCACTTTCAGCATTTCCACCAATGACAATTCAGCATTAACAATAGGTACTGCCAGTGAAGGATTAAAGTCGTCTTCAATCTTCACATCTTTTATACTTAACAGGTCTTTAATACATGAATTAAAGCCTACAGATATGACAATCATCATTATAAGGAGGCTGCTTTTATGAAGAAATTTTAAAAACCTAAGTAAAAATAATTTTATAGATTTGTTTAAATAAGACATTGTAAATTAATTTTACTTTTGATAGAAATTGAATAATTGATTTAGTAAACATTTACAAAGATAATATAGTTTTATGGGAAAGTTTATTATTTTTATACTGCATATAATAATTCTGTTTTTCTTCTTGAGTTATACAGTAGCCAATGCTCAAATTGTTTCAATCAGTATTGCACGTACAAATACAGAGGGTGATACAGTTACGATTAAAGGAATCATTACTGCCGATGAATTTGGTAATCAAAAATATATCCAGGATAACACTTCAGGGATTGCGCTATATTCAACAACTATAGCATCATTAAAAAAAGGTGACAGTGTTGAGATTAAAGGTATTTTAAAAAATTACTACGGGGAACTTGAATTAAGTCCAGTTATTCAGTTTAACCTGATAAATACAGGAAATATGCTGCCACAACCAAAAGAATTACAGTTTAATAGCGGTTTTTCAGAACAATATGAGGGACAATTGGTTATGTTTAAAGATATTTCTTTCAATACAACTGGCACTTTTGATGCTGGAACAAGTGGTAAAAATTATATTATTATCCAGTCAAGTGTTGAAAAAGAAATCCGGGTGAAACCTCAAACTGATCTTCCTGGTAAAACTATCCCTACTGGAAAAGTAGATATTATTGGGATTATGAGTCATTATAAAAGTGGTACTACCGACAAATACCAGCTATATCCAAGAAGTTTTAAAGATTTAATCATTCTAAAGGGGCCGGTTATTGAATCCGGGCCAGTTCAAAGCAATCTTAAAACAGATGGTTTTACGGTAAGTTTTACAACACGTGAACCGGGAAATACAATCATTTATTATGGGTTGACAAAGCAACTTGAATTTATACCTTATAACGACAAGGCATTGAAAACCGAACATATAGTTGATCTGATGGGTTTATCCCCTGCTACATTTTATTATGTTCAGGTTGCTTCAGTAAAAGGCAACGATACTTCATTTAGTGGCATTTACTATTATTCAACAGCTTCATTATCAAAAGGAAAGATTATTGCGTACTTCAACCGACCTGTTAATAGTTCATTTGCCTCTGTTTCAGCAGCACAATATCTCAATAAAAGTATAGATGATACTTTGGTTGCATATATCAACAGAGCCGAAAAAAGTATTGATGTTGCCATCTATAACCTTGACAATCTTAATTTGAGCGCAAATATCAGCAATGCATTGAATGATGCACATCAAAGAGGTGTTGTTGTAAGAATTATCGGTGATGGTAGCACAAGTAATAATGGATTGAAAACAATCAGCGGGCCTCAGGTATTTAAAAGTCCTCAGGGTGCAAACTACGACATTATGCATAACAAATTCATCATTTTTGATGCAAAACATACTAATCCTGATAAATCAATTGTATGGACAGGCTCAACCAACCTTACCGACAATCAAATTCATACCGATCCTAATAATGTAATAATCATATATGATCAGGCTATTGCTAAGGCATTTACACTCGAGTTTGAAGAAATGTGGGGTTCAACAACTGCCTTTCCTTCTTCAATAAATTCAAAATTTGGAAAATATAAAACAGAAAATACGCCTCATCACTTTAAGGTGGGAGAAAAACTTGTTGAATTATATTTCAGTCCCAGCGACCAGGTTAATTCTAAGATTATCAATTACCTGAAAACTGCTGAAAAAGATATTTACTTTGGTATTTATGTGATGACAAGAACTGAAATAGCAAACCAGATTGTTTACAGGCACAATGATCAGGTTTACACTGCGGGAATTATCGGTGATGTCAGTGGTAGTAACAATGCTGCCTACAACGTTATGCAACCTGTATTAGGTGATAGTTTAATAAAAGTCTATTCAAAATCTGGTGTTTTTCATCATAAATATTGTATTGTTGACCAGTCAGACGACATTTTTGATCCCTGTGTGCTGACAGGTTCACATAATTGGAGCCGATCTGCCGATGAGTCTAATGATGAAAATACGGTTATTGTTCATAGCAAAGAAGTGGCAAACTGGTACTTACAAGAATGGGCACAAAGATTTATTGATGAAGGAGGAAAAGTATTTATTGGCTATAATAAGTTTGTTGATAATGATTTTTTTGCAAAAATTAAATGTTTTATTTTTGAAAATGACTTAAAAATAAGCATTAATAGCAATGTTAATGAAGAATGTAAGATAGCAATGTATGCATTAGACGGGAAAGAAGTTTTTAACAATATCATTTCATTATCAGCAGGAAATAATCAAATTCAATTTAAGATACCTGAGGTATCCAATGAAATATATATTTTAAAAATACAATCAGAAACCCGTGATACAACAATTAAATTACTAAAAATCAGTCGTTAGCTGTCAGTTTAATCGTTTTACACGCCATATCTTTAATAAAATAAAACCAAAAATCATTCCTCCAAGATGAGCAAAGTGTGCAATGTTGGTTTGTCCCATATTTGAAACACCTGAAAACAATTCAATAGCACCATAGAGTATGACAAAATATTTTGCTTTAATGGGGAAAAAGAAGTAAATATATAGCTGAGAATTGGGGAACATCATGCCAAATGCAAGCAATATTCCAAAAACGGCTCCTGAAGCACCCACAACCACAGGTGCATTGAAAAGTTGTGTTCTAAACTCCTCAACCAAACTGACAGAAATATCATTGATGCCAAGCGGAATATTGTAATATGGTGATAAGATAGTAGCCAGGTGTTGTTTAACTTCAATGTTTGATGTATCTGCCAGGAAATCATTGATAGGCTTAACAAATTTGTAAATTTCAGCGTAAAAAACACCATAATGAATTAATGCTGCACCAATTCCTGTCACCATATAGTAAATAAAAAATCGTTTTGGACCCCAAAAGTTTTCAATAGCATACCCAAACATCCATAAAGCAAACATGTTAAAGAGGATATGCGAAAATCCACCATGCATAAACATATAAGTAACAATCTGAAAAGGTTCAAATTTTTCAGATGCAAAAAAATGAAGACCTAGTTTTTCAACAAGGTCAATTCCAAAACGCTGCAATGCAATAGTGGCAACAAAAAAAATAATATTTATTATTAATAAATTCTTTACTACCAGGGGCAATACCTGAAATCGTCCGGGGCGAATGTAATCCATGTGTTAACTAAATAAATGATAAAATAAGCCACAAAGATGGCTAAAAATATACCATTATTCAACCCTGACAGAAAGGCTTGTTGATAAAATAACTATAAACTCATTTTAATAATAAATAATTGTTTTCTATCTCAATGCTGTTAAGTTGACACAATCCACTTTCTGTAACAATTTCCTGTCCTTTTCCCTGGGTAAATTTGATAAATTCGATGATAACCGGATCAGTAGGTTTTTCTAAGGTGGTAAGATACAAATAACGACAAAGACATTTCGGATATTTTCCTGACCAGACATTACGTTCGAAATCCATCAGGTTTTCTGCTATCTCTTCCTTTTTATCCACTTTTCCATTATTGTTCAAATCAATGGGAATCACCTGTATTTCAGTCTTTCTAATTTTTGTCTTGTTATCAAAAGCATAATTCAGATTACAATAACCTATACTGTAAATGTCTTCTTTTATACAATCTATCATACCGGGATCACCTTCACAGGCTTTTCCCTTGAGATCAGACTGTGTACAAAACAAAAAGTTGGCCCACACTTCAGCAGCACCACTATTGTCGGCACGTGTATAAATGCTAATCGGATTTTTATCTTTTGTATCTATGAAATTACTCCAAAGAATTTGTTTCGGTGAAGTAAAAATCTTTGCCAATTCGGCCTGAGTGAATCCTCTGGTCAAAATATCGTTCAAATATGGATTTTTACTGTTTACTATCAGTCCTACTCCATCTCGTGCCACCGGAATTTTCCATAATACACCATTGTTTTCTTCAGGTGTGGCATCACGTGATACCATTGCTATTGAAGCTTTTTTATCAATTAAATCTTTAATACCTTCCCCTGTACCTTTCTCATAAACTTTTACTTTGACAGATGGATATTGGTGTTGAAATTCTTTTGCCCAATTGAATGCTGCAGGCGATAATGCATAGGCTCCCGATAAAATTATCGTGCCACTAATTTTCTGCTCCTCAAATGTTTTATTATCTCCTTCTGATTCATGCTTTTTACAACTGTTTAAAAAGATTATCAGGATAATAATTGAATAGATAGTTTTTGTTTTCATTGTTTTTAATTTAAAATTTTGCAGCTAAATATAAAAAATAAATACAAACTGACAAAAAATATTTATTTTTTTTTAACATTTAATGCATATAAAATTTTAAATATAAGATCAATAGAACAAACAGGCAACAAGTTACCTGAAATCGAATGGAACTTTTAATCCGATCATAATCCTTTGTGAACTGCCTTTAAAGATGATATCTCCTGTATATGAATTATTAAGATAGGTATAGTTGGCTGAGATTTTATTAAACTCATTGAAACCAAAAGATAAATTACCTGAGATATTAAATATCAGTTTAGGCGACACAAAATAATCTATTTCCAATCCTGTAGATAAAGTGATAGTGTTAGTTCTTGGTCTTGTATAGTTTTCTATGATATACATCGAATCTTTTGACCAGTTGTAATTGTCTTCCCAACGGGCAATACTTTTATAGTTATTATTTATCCTGGAATGCAAAATATTTATACCAACAGTCGGAACAATAAATAATCTTTTAAAAGGAGCGGGAAGTTGGAATTGATATTTAAATCTTATCGGGATTTCGTATAATGCAGATTTATCGAACCGGTATGATTTCCCTCCACTTACACTATCAATGATATTGTAATATATCCTATCGGAATAATTCTGGAAATTGATACCTGATTCTATTGTAAAATTTTTATAAAACCTCATCCCTGCATTTAAACCAAAAACAAAATCAGCATAAACAAATCCCCAAAAATTATAGCGATTGAATTTTGCATGAAATACATCCGGATTAGTTTCGATAAATGATCGCCACAATGGCCCCGACTCCACACTCAGATAAAATCTTTTAGCATAAGCATCATCTAATTTTTTCATTCTTTCAGGTTTTGAGGCCTTTCTTTCCTCAACCTTTTGCCATACATTACTTACAGGATATTTTAATCCTAACAATACCTGAAAATTGTTGCCTCTTGAAATTTGCCATGCCAATAGAACAGGTTGGGAGTTATACTGGTAATATATTTCTTCTTCTATCACCTTTAAAAAGCCTTTTTGGTAACTGGTATTCAAAGAAAAATATAAGTCCTCAAAAAGCCTGAAGTTAAACCCTAATCCTGCTTCTATCATTGGAAAATATCTGTGAAAATCTACTCTCTCAAAGTATTTTGCTTTTCCTGTATCACCTGCGCTTATATACGTCATTGAACCCTGACCATACGAATTGTAACTTGCATTTATGCAATTAATAATGCCAAAGTTAACATCACCAGTTATTTTATTTTTAACAATGGGAAAATTATATTTTAAACTCAAAGGGAACTGGTACACATCCAAGATATTTCCTCCCCCCGAACCATAAGAAAATTTAAAATTAGGGCCACCATAAATTGTGAAATAATTATATCCTGCTTCAAGTGAAAGGTTTTTATAAATGCTCTGAGATATATTAAATCCATATATTTCAGAAGGCAGATTTCCATTCTTTAACTTTCCACCCAGATCGTATAATTCAAATTTCGGGAATATCACTCCAAAATCAGCACCAATCGTGGTTTGATGTTGAGCATTATTGATCAGAGGAGCTAACATTATTATCAGAAACAAAATAAATGATTTCATGGTTTTTAGTTTTAAACAAATTTAACAAGAAATACATAATTTTATTGTATATTTTAACAACATTTATTCTTACTCAACGATATATTTAAATGTAGATAATTGAATTGAAAACGATTAAAAACATATTTTTTATCTTATTCTGATAAATTTGCTCTTCAACTCGTCATGCAATAATTTTTATCCTCCCAGTCCTTAGAATATACCTGATTATCACAAATCTAAGTCGTTTTGGGAAGTTGATGGCTGGGAAATAAGCAAAACATTCCTTAATTTTAACTTAATAAGAGATGTATTTTGTGTTACTTCTTAAACAGAGTATATCTTTGGTAATTCAGGGAGTATTTTTAAAACTACCTATATGCAGGTAAAACATGGAATAAATCTGCTTTGCCTGACACCTTACGTTTCAGTGTATCCTCTCTTATCCTTGAAAAGATTTAGGATATAGTGAAAGATGAAACAGGTTTTATACGATAAAAAGATAATAGCACTTTATTTCCTAAATTTTCTGACAAAGTCTTCTACCTCGGGAACCCCGCCCTGATAAATCAGGTATCCATTGTAAGGCTCACGTGGTGTAATATCATCGCAGATAGGTGTCAGCATAATTTTTTTCACCTCCTCGAGGTCGCTGGTCTGACCCAGTGCCCATCCCAGCTTGATATAAGCTGTTTCAGGTATCATATTAGCCAATGGAATAACACCTTTTGCCATTAGATCGCGACCGGTATCGTACACAAACATATGGACATAACCCCACAAAGTTTGTACAGTCATGTATATAGCAACACCTTTTTTTGTAGCACGCTCAATAGCCGGATATAGTGGTTTGTTTACATGACCAAGACCAGTACCAATAATAATAATTCCTTTATAACCCATCTCCACCAGACTATCGATAATATCAGGATTCATATTTGTGTAATAATAAATCATGGTAATTCTTTCTTCAAAGAATGGTGTGATTTTCACATTTCTGTCTTTTCTTCTTGGTTTGAAATCTTGTTTAATGGGAGTTACACCTTGTCGGTTAACGGTTGCCAATGGTGTATCACCAATAGTTCTGAATGTGGAACGGTAGGAAGAGTGCATTTTCCTGACTCTTGTTCCCCTGTGCAAGAAACCATATTCATCACTGGTAGGGCCAAACATATTAACCATCACTTCAGCAATCTGACCATGACCTGCTGCTGTCGCAGCATGCATTAAATTCAGTGCGGCATCAGAAGAAGGCCTGTCGGAAGAGCGCTGACTGCCCACCAAAACAATTGGAACAGGCGGATTTTGCACCATGAACGAAAGGGCTGCTGCCGTATAATGCAAAGTATCGGTACCATGACCAATAATAATACCCTCAATGCCTTTTTCTATTTCATTGCCTATTGCAATTGCCAGCTTTTTGTACTGGTCGGGGCCCATATTTTCACTGAAAACAGCAAAAATCTTTTCAGTGGTCAGGTTGCAGATGTCGGCCAGTTCAGGAACTGCACCATATAACTCACCAGGAGTAAAAGCGGGTATAACTGCACCTGTACGATAATCAAGACGTGATGCAATGGTGCCTCCTGTACCAAACAGTTTAACATTTGGCTTTTCCTTACTATACGGAAAATCTTTCAATGGAATCTGATATACTGCTTTTTTATAACCTGTTTCAGTTATATTTTTTATAGTTTTTATGTCAATACCTATATTGTAACCAGTAATAATTTTTAATACGATGTGTTCATCGTCAGTATTCTCTGCACGTGGCAGAATAGTACCTTTAAAAATTCCGCGTGTAGAATCAATATCAACCTGAGCCCAAACCCTGGCATTGAACTTTTGAAGTATCGCTAATGCCTGTCCTTTGTATCCCTGAAAAATATCTTCACTCATCAATTTGTTTTTTATTGTTTGGAAATATATCTATTTAATTCTGAAAGGCTTATATTACCTAAAGCCTGATTGCTCAGCTGCCCCATAATCCAACGTATTCCTGCACCTTCCTGTTTTGATTTTCCTGTTTTTGCAAATTTATCTTTCAGGAAAGGAATTTTAGCAATTATCTCCTCTTTGTTTATTTTTTTATAATTTATATAGGTCAATACTGATTCAAAATCAAGCTTAGGATGCTGATAAAATTCTTTCAGCATTTTTTTACCAATGGCCAAATCAATACGATGATCTTTTAAAAACTTAAATAAATCATAAATTTTATTATAAGTAAATTCATCAGACGATTCTAAGTTGTTTTCAACATACTTAACATGATGCCCGAAGAAAACACCTGTAAATCTTGGTTCAATGCCTAAATCTGACTGAATTTTTTCAATCAGTGGAACAAGGTTACGTTTTAAAATAAAAGTATATGTATCTTCAGGCACATTCCAATTATGTAATTGCTGAATACGGTCGCAAATATCTGTTGGAATATTTTTACGCAATTCTTCAATAAATTCATTTTCCAGTGGAATAGGTGAAGAATCGGTATCAGGATACATACGGTCGGGTCCTGGCAGCACTCTTTCAAAGATTGTTGTTCCATCAGGAAACGATTTTCTTGTTTCGTTGGGAACACGTTCAAATGCCATTTTGCATCGCTCCTCAATAGTTTCCAAAGCAGTTTTTATATCATCTTCCGGCCCCCAGAATACCATCCATGCATCTTCTTCTTTACATTTTAATAGTTGAGCAATTTTACCATCATTATTATCAGTAATTACTTTTTCAACCATCTCGGAATGTATCATGTTTGGTTTTTCAATACAGGCAATCACTTTCAGCCTGTCGCTGATTTCATTTGCAAAACATTTTCCTGGCTGAGTAAAAAAAGATAAAATACCTTTAAAGTGAGGTAATTTAACTGCTACAACAGGCAGTTTATTTGTTTTAGCTTGTGTAAGTGGTTCGTAGCTAAATTTAAAATCAGCAGCATCAATATGTTTATACTCAATCTTCCAATTTTCAGGATCAGATACTCTTTTTAGTAAAATTTCTTTGATATGAAGCAGAGACCATTGACGAAACGCTTCAATGTGAGTAAGTTCAGGCATCCATTTGGTGTGAGCAACACCTTTAATTTCTACACGTGTGCCACCTTTGCAACTCACATTTACATCGGCACGTGTAGATCCAATACCCGTACGAGCCTTACCTGTACTCCTGTTTAGAAATCTGATATAATCTGCACCTTCTTTTACCTCGTCTGGATTTTTAAAATCAGGGTATGTAACTGTTTCAATAAGCGGCATTCCCAACCTATCTGTTTTGTAAATTCTCCAGTGTCCAATATCAGAAATCTCACGACAAGAATCTTCTTCAAGGCTAAGCTGTATTAGCCTAACTTTTTTGTTTTTTAGTTGTATTTCACCTTCAACCCCCAGAATGGCAGTACGCTGAAATCCGGTAGGAATAGAGCCATCAAGATATTGTTTTCGGGTGATGTGTACTTCACCAACAATATTCAGTTTACTTAGCAATGAAATTTCAAGTGCATAACGCAATGCCTCACGATCGAGAGGGAAAGGAGGTGTATCGTCCACTTCATAGGTACATGCAGTTTCATTTTTGATACGGTAAATGATGTTTTTTCTGGTTTTAAATTCCATCAATGCAGTACCATCATACTCTCCCAGTTCGCTTAAAGTAGGACGCATGTGACGGATAATTTCAGCATCATAGTTATCGCTTTCATGATATTTTCCTGCCGGGCATCGACAAAAAAGTTTACTTTTTGTTTGCAATTGCTGATGTACCTCAAGACCCGACATAAAACCTATTCTGTCGTAGTCACTTTGCGTTGCATCTTTACGAGAAACATATCCAATAGCTTTTTTACTTTGCTCATAATTTTTTTGCGGATCAAATATTTCGCTCATGTTCTTTGATGTTTGTGTAATAATTTTCCACTTTTTTAAAGAGCCCAAAAGTATTATTTTCAGTTATTATGCAAGAAAATAATTGGATAAGTTTTAAAATTTTTTAAAACTATTTAAATTATTTATTTAGGAGCTTTAATAATGAGAAAAATACCAATGGCAGCAAATATAAAATTAGGTATCCAAACCGAAATTAAGGGGTCAAGGTTGCCACGAGTTGAAAATACGGTTGAAAACTGCATAAAAAATATATATGAAAATGCTATCAGAATACCTAAACCCAGATGTAAACCTGTACCACCCCGTAACCTGCGTGATGAAAGCGCAAAGGCAATGAATACGAGTATAAAAGTTGCAAAAGGCATAGAGGTACGTTTGTAAAGCTCAATCTGTAGTCCGGTAACAAGATCATCTCCTCTAATCTTTTCTCTTTTAATAAAAGCTGACAATTGTCGTGAATTCATAATCTGCATATTTGCTGATTTCTTTGCAAAATCAGTAGGTGTCATCTGCAAATTATCATACATAGTATCACCAGAAATCATTGTCTCTCTCATTTCATCAATTGTGCGTATTGTATAATTTAAAATCATCCATTTTTCACTGCTATCAATCCATTTAATACGCTGGGCCATCAGTTTGTATCTGAGCTTTGTATTGTTAAATTTTTCAAGTGTAAATCTACTACCTGAACTATCATTATCATTGAAATTCCTTAGAAAAATAAATACATTTGGCTCAATCTGCCGATGAATCATACCTCTGCTTTCAATAAATGGCTTTTTAATATAAATGTCTTCAAATGCCTGCAATTCCTCATTACTTCGTGGAATAACAAAATTGTTTAAATACCATGATAACAATGCCAATACGAAAGCAACAATAAAATAAGGTTTAAGCAGTCTGTAAAAATTAATACCTGACGAAAGCATGGCAATAAACTCTGTATTATATGCCATTCGTGATGTAAAAAACACAGCAGAAATAAAAATAAATAGCGGACTGAACAGATTAATAAAATAAGGAATAAAATTTAAGTAATATTCAAAAATGATTTTTTTTACAGGTGCCTGATTATCAAGAAAATCATCAATTTTTTCAGCAAAGTCAAATACTATGGCAATAAGGATAAAGAATAGTATGATAAAGAAAAATGTGATAAAAAACTTTTTTGCAATATATCGGTCAATAATGCTGAACATACTACTGTTTTTGGCTTATTCTCTCCTTTATTTCCTTTTTCCAGATAGTAAAATCTCCGTTTTCGATATGTAATCTTATTTTTGCCATAAGTTCTGCATAAAATGCAAGGTTATTTAATGTTGCTATTTGTGGGCCAAGAATTTCTCCAGAAACAAATAAATGTCGTAAAAAAGCCTTAGAGTATTCGCGGTCAACAAAACTTAAGGCATTTTGATTAATAGGCGAACTGTCGAATTTCCATTTTTCGTTTTTTATATTTATCACTCCATCAAAAGTATATAATAATCCATGACGTGCATTACGGGTAGGAATCACACAATCGAACATATCGACTCCCCTTTCAACTGAATCAAGAATATCTTCAGGCTTGCCAACACCCATCAAATATCGCGGCTTGTCGGCAGGTAATATTTCACTTACCAATTCTGTTATTTCATTCATAATTTCTGTAGGCTCACCAACTGACAGTCCACCAATAGCATTGGCACTACAGTTTTGTTCTGAAACAAACAATGCTGATTCTTTTCTGAGATTATGAAAAGTTCCACCCTGTACAATTGGTAAAAAAGCTTGTGAAAAATCATACCTATGATTTGTTTCACTGAATTGTCTTAAACACCTTACTAACCATCGATGTGTAAGTTCCATTGATTTTTTTGCATAATCAAAATCGACAGGATAAGGTGTACATTCATCAAATGCCATGATAAAATCTGCTCCTATGCTGCGTTGGATATTTACAGATGTTTCAGGACTGATAAAATGATAACTCCCATCAATATGAGATTGAAAACGGACACCCTCTTCGGTAATTTTGCGGTTTTTAGCAAGCGAATAAACCTGATAGCCACCGCTATCAGTCAAAATATGCCTGTCCCACAATGTAAACTTATGCAAGCCTCCAGTTTTTTGAAGCACCTCAAGGCCAGGACGTAAATACAAATGATAGGCATTTCCAAGAATTACCTGAAAATTCAAATGCTCTTTTAAATCCTTAAATTGTACTCCTTTTACATTACCAAGTGTTCCTACTGGCATAAATACAGGTGTCGGAAACGAAGACCTTCCTGTTGTAATAACACCACTACGTGCACTGCTTTGATTGTCGGTTGATAATATTTTAAACAGCATGAAAAAATGAATTGTCGCTATTTACTTCATTTTCAAAAGTTTTGCAAATGTCTAAAATTTGTTTGAATTTTTCTTAGCTTAATAAAGAATCTTACTGAAATTTGCCTTTCATAAAAAGTTGATTTATTTCAATCATTAACAATAAAGCATGATTCATGTTTGAGATTTTTACTAACATATATTTACTACCATTAGCCATTGCAACACTAATTCAATTGTTGTTTATCTGGATATTGTTTGGAAAATTAGCGTTTCGAAAAAAAAATGATGTTTTTCCTGAAAATGAAAATTTGACAGGAGTATCTGTTGTAATTGTTGCAAAAAATGAAGCAGAAAATCTGTACAATTTTTTACCCAAAGTGCTGTCTCAAAACTATCCAGTTTATGAGGTAATTGTGGTTGATGACCAGTCGGCAGACGAAAGTGTAGATGTGTTGAAAGCCTTTAAAAAACATTATAGTCATCTTGAAATAGTATATATTGGTCAAGAAGTGGTTGACAGGCCGGGTAAAAAGCTGGCTATTTCGTTAGGAATAAAAAAGGCAAAATATCCACTTATCCTTCTTACCGATGCAGATTGCAGTCCTGCTTCAGATAACTGGATCAGAACAATGGCACGAAACTTTACCGAAGGTAAAGAAATAATACTTGGATATTCTCCTTACCAAAGTACATCAACTTTATTAAACCTGTTTATACAATATGATACATTTTATACAGCCCTTCAATATCTTTCGTTTGCACTAAGCGGGATGCCATATATGGGTGTTGGCCGCAACCTGATGTATTCTCGTGAGCTTTTTAATCGTAATGCATTTAATGGCCAATTGCATATTCCTTTTGGTGATGATGATCTTTTTGTGAATAAAAATGCAAATAAAATCAACACATGTGTTGAAATTCATAAAGATTCTTTTATTGTTTCGCTGTCGCCACAAAATTTCAGCAAATGGTACAGACAAAAACGCAGACACCTTAAAGCAGGCAATGAATACAAAAAAAGTCATAAAATATGGCTATTCTTAATATGGTTTTCCTTTATTTTGTTTGCAAGTCTCTTTGGTCTGGCTATCTCAGAAGATTTTACTTCTTATTATATTTGGGGACTTTTTGCTGTCCGTTATATCAGCATAATGGTTGTAGCAGGTTTTTCCCTGAAAAAGTTGAGAATAAAATATTTGATTTGGATTTTCCCCATTTTGGAGGCACTATATAATATAATTTATATTCCTGTTATGAGTCTGGTTGCTCGATTTTCAAAGTTCAGAAGCTGGTAAATGTTATGTCTGACCATGATAAAACATTAATAAGGACTTTTTTTCCTGAAATTGACCAACTAAAGCTTGAAAAGCTGGAGTATTTTTCCTCACATTTTAAAGAATGGAATCAAAAAATCAATCTTGTTTCACGTAAAGATATTGACAATTTTGTACTGCATCATCTTATACATTCGCTTTCTGTTATAAAGTTTCATCCATTTGAAAGGTCTTCAAATGTTCTTGACATTGGAACTGGTGGAGGACTACCGGGTTTGCCACTTGCTATTTGTTTTCCTGAAAGCTATTTTCTTCTAACCGATAGTATTCAAAAGAAGATTTATGCTGTTGCGAATATGACAGAATCGCTTGGATTGCAAAATGTAAAAACACTTTGGGGGCGTGCAGAATCATTAAAAATAAAATTTAATTATGTAACAGGCAGAGCTGTTATCCGTTTTGATGATTTTTATAAACAATACCGACATTTATTGTCACCTGATGGCAAGATGCTGTATTGGACTGGTAACAAAACATTTAATACAAAACATAAAGGACTTAAAGTATTTGAAATCAGAAATATTATTTCAAATACTTATTTTGATGACAAAGTGATTGTTTGTGCTGGCAACCATAAATAACAACAGCTACAATAAATTAAGCGGATAATTGTCATTGCAGATAATAAGAAGTATAAAACATAGGTGATAAACATAGCATAAAAAAACCCGCTTAAAAGCGGGGTTTAGTGTAGCGGGGACAGGACTCGAACCTGTGACCTTTGGGTTATGAGCCCAACGAGCTACCAACTGCTCCACCCCGCAATAAATTGAGGTGCAAAAATAGCATTATTATTATTATTTCAGAAATATTTTTTTTGTATTATACTGAGAAAAATATTTTACTGCATTCCGCTCTGAACTCATTTCTTTCAACAGGCACTACACCAACTTTTTCACATACCAAACCACCAGCAATATTTGACAATTCAGCAATCAGGTCAATGTCAAGACCACATGAAAAAGCCAGTGCTGCCACAGAAGCTACAGTGTCGCCTGCTCCAGAAACATCATAAATGTTGCGCTTATGTGATGGTAAAACAAAGTCTTTTTTCCTGTTATTGATATAAACTCCTTCATCTGACATGGTAAAAAAGGCAGTATCAATATTCATTTTATCAAATAATGCATTAGCTGCTTTCCTAAGTTGTTCTATAGTTATTGGCTTTGAAAAATCAAAACCTAATCCTTCCTGCAGCTCTTTCAGATTAGGTTTAAAGAGGCTTGTATGATGATAATGCAGGAAGTTTTTCCTTTTCGGATCAACAATGCTTGGTACATTATGTTTTATGCATTCGTCAACAATCTCAGTAATATTTTCCTTGTTTAAAATTCCTTTATCATAATCAGAAAAAATAACTGCATGGCATTCAGGAATAAGTTTTTTTACTTTTTCTATAAAAATGTACTGAATCTGTTGTGGCAGGAAACTGGTATTTTCTTCATCAATTCTTAATAGCTGTTGCAACTGATTACCAATAATCCTTGTTTTAACTATAGTAGGGCGGTCGGAAGAGTTAATGAGAAAATCATTTTGTATTCCATTCTCCTGTAACAACTTTGAGAATATTTTTCCTTCAGCATCTTCACCAATCACAGAAATAAATTTTGGTGTAGCACCTAGTTTTACAATATTCATTGCTACATTGGCAGCTCCACCAAGCCTGTATTCACGATTTTTTACCAAAACAACGGGCACAGGTGCTTCCGGTGAAATTCTTTTTACATCTCCCCAAATATAAGCATCAAGCATTGAATCGCCAATAATGAGGATGTTTTTTTGTGTGATATCTTCAAAAAATCGATTAATGATATTGTCCAAAATGATTAAATATTTTATTTTAAACGTTCAAATGCCATTTTCATTCTATTCATTGCTGAAATTAATTTTTCAGTAGAAGTTGCAAAAGATATTCTGATACATTCAGGTACTCCGAAAGCAGCCCCTGAAACAGTGGAAACATAAACCTCATCGAGCAGATACATACACATGTCGTTGGCATTACTAATTTTGTATTTATCTGTTCCTTTTCCATAAAAACCTGAAACATCAATTAAAACATAAAATGCACCGTTGGGTTCATTAATCCTGATTCCGGGTATTTTTTTAAGCATATCAATGACAATATTTCCTCGCTTAAGAAATTCATCTTTCATTTTTAAAGTAGGTAAAATATCTTCTGAATAAGCTGCAAGTGCAGCCATTTGAGAAATTGTGGAGGCTCCTGAGGTAAGTTGCCCCTGTAGTTTATTACATGCTTTGGCAAGATATAGAGGTGCTATCATATAACCTATTCTCCAACCTGTCATTGCAAAACCTTTTGAAACACCATTGATGATAACAAGTCGATCAAGAAGGTCAGAAATTTGAGCAAAAGTACAAGGGCTGGAAGTAAAATTTATATAATCATAAATTTCATCGGCTACAATGATTATTTCAGGATACTTTCGAAAAACTGCTGCAAGTTTTTCCAATTCAGTAAGACAATAAATGCTACCAGAAGGATTTGAAGGAGAGCTAAAGAGAAACATTTTAGTTTTTGGTGTAATGGCCTTTTCCAATTCATCAGGTGTAATTTTATAGTTATTAACTAACTTAGATTTAATAACCACCATTTCTGCACCTGCTAATTTTATCATTTCAGGATATGATACCCAATAAGGTGATGGAACTATTACTTCATCTCCTTCATCAAGCACACTTAATATCACATTACTTAATGATTGTTTTGCACCATTACTGACAATTACCTGATTAAAATCGAACTTTATTCCAAAATCCCTGTTGTATCGTTCAGCAATAGCTTTCCTCAGTTCAGGAAAACCTGGGACAGGCGGATAATGTGTAATATTTTCGTTAATAGCTTTTATAGCTGCTTTTTTAATATGTTCTGGAGTATCAAAATCAGGTTCTCCAATGCTTAAATTTATTACATCTTTACCTTCTGAAGCTAATTGCCGGGATAGTTGTGCCATTTTTAAAGTTTCTGACTCTTCCAATCGCTCAACTCTTTTTGATATTTTCTGAAACATGCTTGTTTTTTTAAATTACTTCATTAACAAATTCAATTGAATGCAAATGTAAATTGATTTTTTTAATCAATAAATATGAATTTATTGTTTGCTATTAATAACCGAATAACCAACTATCTCATAAATATCATAAAAACGTGAATGGTAATACACCAAAATTAAATATTCATTTTCTGTTTCGTAATGACTACCCTGAAAACGCACACCATCAGCCTTTCCTGTTTTAGCATCTTTTAAAACATAATAAAAGTTATAATAACCTTGTTTGAGAAGCAGGTCAGCCATATAAAGATTTTTCTCAGGGATATATTTCATTTTAAAACGTTCATCAATTTTCCAATCACTCAAAGCACCAAAAATATAAATCTCTTCATCTTTCGGATAAGGTGTGTTTAACCTGAAAAACACTCTTGAGTAATCAATCTCATTCATTTTCAATGCTTTGTTTTCACCTGCAATCACACGGTCTCCATTAATATCTTTCCATTCTGCATAATCATAAAAAGACCTATCCTCGTCTGTCAGAAGGTAAAATTTGAATAATGTGTCCAAGACAATTTTATTCACTCCCTGACCTGGATATTTAACTGGTCTGATATCAAAAAAACGCCACTCCGTACAGGCATCAAATACATTTTCTTCCTGATAGTCGTAAATCAATAACTTGTCACGGACAAACATAGGTTGCAGGGAATTTATCACATTGTCTGTTCGTTTATTTTGTTGAATACTTACCTTAAAATCCATCAATGGATTTAGTACTTCCAAATCCTGATAACTAACCTCAAAATCGATCTCCTGCTTGTTATTTTTATAGTTTGGTAATGAAGGACGAATAGCATTTGCATTAATAGTAACCTGAGATTTGACTACATAAAACCTTCTTGTAATTACAGGTTTCTCAGGCTCGTTTGCCTCATAAATATACAACAGATAGTTGCCACTTACTCTGAAACGGATACCGGGTTCAGGCACTATTGCATAATAGTTGGTATAATTTGTATAAGTATTGGTTGAAAAATTATAATTGGTTATATATCCTTTTTCATTTCCTTCCATCAAATAATCAACCGGATAAAGTTCGCTGACAGTCCAATCGAAGTTACAATGAATAATCTTATATTCAAAAGACCGGTATCCACCTTTCAGATCATCAAAAGCCAATGTTAATGTCTGAGAAGGATCATTTATATCAATAATGGGATAGGAATTGATTTTACCACTTTTGTAGAATAGTATTGTTTGTATATTATTTTCAAAAACTGAATCACTTAAAATAGTATGAGCAGAAGCAAGCGAAATAATTAAAAATAATTGAACAAGTGAAAGAGACCATAACCTAATCAGACGTTGCATTTCAGATTTAAAATGATATATGAAATAACAACAAAGATAGAGCCTTTATTTTGTGATAAAGTATTAAAATCTTTTAGTATAGCTATGGCAATAAGGACGTTTGCCATTATTTAAATAATAATCCTGGTGATAGTTTTCAGCAGGCCAGAATGTTGATGTTGGAAGTACTGTTGTTGCTATTTTTAAACCTTTTCTTTCAAGAATATTAATTAATTCTAATGCTATCTGTTTTTGCTGTTCATTTCTGTAAAATATAGCAGACCGATATTGTGGACCGATATCAGGCCCCTGACCATCTTTTTGGGTTGGATCATGTGTCTCAAAAAATATTTTTGTCAACTGTTCATAGCTGATAACAGAAGGATTAAATAAAACCTCAACAGCTTCGTAATGCCCTGTTGTTCCTGTACAAACCTGTTTATAGTCAGGGTTACTGATATTTCCACCTGTATAGCCAACGGTAGTGACAATAACACCTTTTTCTTTTTGAAGATAATACTCAGTTCCCCAAAAACATCCTGAAGCAAACACAGCAGTATCAATAAATTTTGACACTTCTGATTCTGGTACAAACTTTAAGGAAATAGAATTTACACAATGTCTGGTATTTTTTTCTGTAAAATTCTCCCCTTCAAACACATGTCCAAGGTGACCACCACAATTGTTACAGACAATTTCTATTCTATGACCATCTGCATCAGGTAACCTTTTCACTGCACCTTTTATCTCATCATCAAAGCTTGGCCAACCACAACCTGAATGAAACTTGTCTTGGCTATTGTATAAAGGGGCATTGCATCGTTTACACACATAAATACCTTTCTCAAAAAAATTTTCATATTTCCCTGTAAATGGTTTTTCAGTACCCTTAAAAATTAAAATTTCCTCTTCTTCTTTTGTAAGTGTATTGTAATTCAATTCTTTCATCTTTGCATCTTTTTTTTGTGCTTTCAAACATGAATTTAATGAAACTATAGCAATAAATATAACAGCTACAACTCTATAGGTAACAAAAATACGATCAAATCCTAACATACTTTTCACTTAAATACCATAATTTATGTGCTATTTCCATGTTGTTTGATTCTTTATTTGATGCCTTTATTTTCTTTTTGGAGAAATATTGGCCTGTTACTTTTGATATTTCTTCAGAGGTAGTCAGATATATGGAAGTTTGAGCACCTTTTTCCGGGGATATCAATATTCCTGAAATCAAATTTTTTATTAAAGAAGGAAAGTGTTGAAACAAACCGGTATTCACAACTCCGGGATGAAGGCAATTTACTGTTACACCATAATCTTTGAGTTGAACACTTAGTTCCTTTGTAAACAAAATATTTGCAAGTTTTGACTGTCCATAGGCTTTCATTGAGCTAAAACTCTTTTCACACATAATATCATTAAAATCAATTGTAGTAAAGCGATGTGCTTCACTCGAAACATTTATGATACGTGATGGAGCAGCTTTTTTTAGCAATCCGATTAACAAGTTGGTCAATAAAAATGGAGCAAGATGGTTCACAGCAAAAGTTTTTTCATATCCATCTTCTGTTACATATCTTTTTGTTTCCCAAATACCTGCATTATTTATTAATACATCAATTTTTTCATATTTAACTTTAAATGCTTCAGTAAATTGCTTAATAGAATCCAATGACTCAAGATTACAATACATTGCTTCCACTGAAGTGTTTCCTGATTGCATTTTTATTTCTTCCAATGTACTTTCACCTTTCTCAAGGTTACGATAAGTAAATACAATATGAAAACCTTCCTTCGCCAATTCAATGGCCGTAGCCTTTCCTATTCCGTTTGTAGCACCTGTTATCAGACACAATTTCCCTTTTTTATTCATATTATTATGTAGTTTTACTGTTGTTTCATTTTTACTTCAAATAAAATAATCTGTGTGTTTTCTGTCGTTACAAATTTTATTGTTCTGGCATCACTTATTCCAATTCCATCTCTGCGATTGAGGATATGTCCTTCAATTTCAAGCTTTCCTTCAAGTACAAAAATATAAAGTCCATTTTCACTACTATGCATATTATAAGTGTACTCTTTTATTGTTACTGCATCCAACCTGCTAACCCATACATCCTGATGAAGGCTTAAATCAGTATTATGACCAAATGGGGCAACAAAAGTATCTATTTTGTTCTGAAATAAATCCGGATTTAATTTGCGTTGTTCATATCGTGGATTAAGGTTTTGCTTTTCAGGTAAAAACCATAATTGGAGCAAATGACAATCTTCTGTAAGAGATTTATTAATCTCAGAATGGTAAATACCGGTTCCTGCTGACATCACTTGAATTTCATTCTTTCCTATAGTCGCCTGATGACCAAAAGAATCTTTATGAGTGATTTCTCCGGATAGAATGACAGTCAGAATTTCCATATTTTGATGAGGATGCATACCAAAACCATTATTTTTACGAACAATATCGTCATTCAGCACTCTCATAACACCAAAATTCATTCTACTACGATCAAAATAATCAGCAAAGCTGAATGTGTGCCATGTCTTAAGCCAGCCATGATTAAAATGACCTCTTGACTCTGATTTATGTATAATCGCTTTCATTACATTTGATTTACCGGATTCCATCCTGTTATCAGGTTTTCATTAAAACTATCCATTATTAAAATGTCTTCTTCAATAATAACAAAATCAAATACATTTATGTTCGCTTCTATCCTTTCGTTATTTACTGATTTAGGTAATACAATAAAGTTTTTTTGCAATCCCCACCTGATCAGTAACTGAGCTGTTGATTTGCCATATTTTACCGACATATCAACTAAAGGTTTATAGTAAAGTCTCTGCCCTTTTGTAAGGGGGCTGTAAGCTTCAAGGGCAATACCATTTAACTTACATATATCAACAATTTCCTTGAAATACCAATAATTGAATGGATGTAATTCAATCTGGTTGATTGCTGGTAAAATCTCTGAATGCTCTAAAAGTTCAATAAGATGCCTTTTCATAAAATTGCTTACACCAATAGCTCTGACCATCCCTTCTTTATAGAGTTTTTCTAATGCTTTCCAACTTTGAAGCCTGCGTCCTTCGACAGGCCAATGCAGCAAATAAAGATCAATATATTCGACCTTAAGATTATCCAGACTTTTATTAAATGCTTTAAAAGTAGTCTCATATCCCTGATCTGCATTCCACAGCTTTGTTGTGATAAATATTTTATCTCTCGAAATTCCACTCTCTCTGATAGCATCACCAACTGAATGTTCATTTCTGTAAATTGTTGCAGTGTCGATATGCCTGTACCCTGCTTTCAATGCAGTTAAAACAGCGTTAAAAGTTTCCTCCCCGGCTGTACTTTTAAAAACTCCTAAACCAATTTTCGGAATTTCAATACCATTATTTAATACGATTGTTTCCATACTTTTAAGTCGGAAATAAAGTAAAATTAGTGCCAAATTCATTTTTTTTATTTGTATTCATGTTGGAATTATTCCCATTATTAAACACTACCAAACTTTTTATGACAAAATGTTAACTATTATCAGGTATTAAATTATGTTTGCACTAACAATTAAGTATTTAAATAATTTAATCTATAATGCCTAGTTTTGTAATTGCTGAAAAATGTGATGGCTGTAAAGCACAGGATAAAACAGCCTGCCAGTACATTTGTCCTAACGATTTAATGCTGCTGGATAAATCAAATAATAAAGCTTATAATCGTTCACCTGAAATGTGCTGGGAATGTTACAATTGTGTTAAAATTTGTCCAACACAGGCAATAGAAATACGAGGTTACGCTGATTTTATGCCATTAGGAGGTATTGTGCAGCCTTTGAGAAGCTCTGACAGTATCCTGTGGTCAGTAAAATTCAGAAGTGGAGCAGTAAAGCGTTTTAAATTTCCTAACAGAACCATTCCTGAAGGTTCAGCTGTTCCTGATGCAGGCTTCAGCACTAATTCACAGGATCTTAAAAGTAATGTATTGCGTACCGAACCTGAATCTTTGGGAATCAATGAAATACAAGTTATAAAACATTAATCAAAGGATATGAGCATTATAAACGATTTTCAAATAACAGAACATTTTACCGATTTATTGATCCTTGGAGGAGGAATGTCGGCCTGTGGTGCTGCGTTTGAAGCTTCTTACTGGGCTAAGAAAAATAATATGAAGGTAACAGTGGTCGATAAAGCTGCTATGGATCGTAGTGGAGCTGTTGCAATGGGTTTGTCAGCAATCAATTTGTATTTAGGATTAAAAAATAATGAAAATACGCTGGAAGATTATGTCAGGTATGTCAAATCTGACATGATGGGAATCATCAGAGACGACCTGGTGGCCAACATTGCACGACATGTCGATTCCAGTGTTCATTTATTTGAAAAATGGGGTTTACCGATCTGGAAAGATGAAAACAACAGGTATGTCCGGGAAGGACGTTGGCAAATAATGATAAATGGCGAATCATACAAGACAATTGTTGCTGAAGCAGCTAAAAATGCACTGAAAGAAATGGGCGAAAATGGTCAATATTTTGAAAGGGTATTCATCACTCATCCATTAGTTGAAAATAACTGCATTACAGGTGCTATTGGTTTTAGTGTCAGAGAGAAAAGGATTTATATTTTCAGGGCAAAAGCTGTTATTTCTGCCATGGGCGGTGCTGTGCATGTTTTTCGTCCCCGATCGGTTGGTGAAGGATTAGGCAGGTCGTGGTATCCTCCATTCAATTCAGGAGCAAGTGCATATTTTACCATCAAAGCCGGAGCAGAAATGACAGGTCAGGAAATACGATTTGTACCAGTACGTTTTAAAGATGCCTACGGGCCTGTAGGTGCATGGTATCTTTTATTTAAAGCAAAGTCAACCAACGCACTTGGTGAAGATTATATGGAGAAAAACAAACCGGAGTTGGATAAATGGTTTCCTTATGGTGCCAGAAATCCGCTACCTACCAATCTTCGCAATCATTTGATGATGATTGATGAAAGACAAGGTAAAGGTCCATTTTATATGAATACCTCAGAGGCCATCAGGAATATAGCAGCCTCAGAGGCAGATGAAATTTCAGCAAAGAGAAAGTTAAAACATCTTGAAAACGAAGCATGGGAAGATTTTCTTGATATGACCATTAGTCAGGCATTACTTTGGGCATCTACCAACATTCATCCTGAAGAAACAAATTCTGAGATTGCTGCAACTGAGCCCTATTTTATCAGTTCACATTCAGGAGGCTCAGGTGCATGGGTTAGCGGTCCGGAAGACATGGCACCTGATATTTATAAATGGGGTTACAACAATATGACCACAGTTAATGGTTTGTTTGCCTGCGGTGATGCAGCAGGTGCTTCCAGTCATAAATTCAGCTCGGGATCTTTCACTGAAGGAAGAATTACCGGAAAAGCTGCTATCAGTTTTATTGCAGATCATCCCAACCTGATACCATTTTCAAAGGAAAATATTGAACTTCTGATAAAAGAAATGCTAAACCCTCTTGAAATGTTTCAGCAATACAATACATACTCAACCGATAAATTTGTGAATCCACATTTTATCAGACCAAAAATGTTTATGTTCCGTCTTCAAAAGATTATGGATGAATATGCCGGTGGAACAAGTAACTCATTTATCACCACACAGCCACTTTTGATAAAAGGTTTGGAATTTTTGCGATTCATGCACGAAGACTCACAAAAACTGGCTGCTGACGATCTTCATGAGTTAATGAGGTGCTGGGAAAACATTCATCGGTTGTATCAGGCTGATGCACATGTTCGCTCACTGATGTTCAGGGAAGAAACACGCTGGCCGGGTTATTATTTCAGGGCAGATTTCCCTGATTTAAACGAAAATGAGTGGAAATGTTTTGTCAATTCAAAATATAATCCTGAAACAGGTGAATGGAGTGTTTTTAAAAAAGAATTAATTGAGCTTGTGAAACTCTGATATTACTTAAATTACCAGTTATTATTAATTCTTTTGATTATTCAGTAATCACTACCTGCTGATATTTTTTTTTTCATTGATATTTGCTTTACAGAAAAATCAAATTTTAATTGTAATGATCAAAAAATATCTTTTTATTTTAATAATGATTTTATGCTATGCAAGGTCTTTTACTCAGGTAGATACAACCACTGACAATACTATATACATAATTGTTGAAGAAATGCCGATTTTTCCTGGTGGAGAACAGGCCATGATGAAATTTTTAGTAGATCATTTAAAATACCCTGAATTTGAGCGGGACAATTGTATTCAGGGAACTGTAATTGTTCAGTTTATTGTTGAAAAAGATGGCAGTGTAAGTAATGTACAGGTTATTAAAGGAATCAGCTCAGGTTTAAATGATGAATCGGTCAGGGTGGTTAAAAATTTTCCAAAATGGGAGCCAGCCCGACAAAAGAGAAATCCTGTAAGAATCGTAATGAATTTACCCATTAAATTTAAAATTGAAGATTGTGTCCCCATGAACACCGACATCTATGATACTATCGTTTATGATAAAAGCAGCCCCATGCCTGGTTTTCCTGGAGGACCTGTTATGCTAAATAAATACCTGAAAGAAAACTTAAAATACCCAAAAACTGAAAATAAAAATGGTGTAAAAGGCACTGTAGTATTGGGTTTTGTTGTAGAAAAAAATGGTGTATTAAATAATATTGTCATAGAAAAGGGGGTAACATCAGACATAAATGCAGAAGCAATACGACTTGTTAAAGAAATGCCATTGTGGAGTCCGGGAAAAATAAATGGCAAGATTGTCAGGGTAAAAACACTTCTTGAAATTGAATTTAAATAGTTTTATATGACTGAACTTATGCGGTTAAACCGTTCACAAACTAAAACAATAGTTACGCTTGGCCCTGCTTCATGGCCAAAGGAAATCCTCAGACAAATATTTTATGAAGGTGTAGATGTATGTCGTCTGAACTTTTCTCATGGTAAGCATGATGATCATCTGAAAGCAATTTATACAATTCGTGAGTTAAACCGGGAGCTCGAAGCTCATGTAGCTATTATGGCTGACCTTCAGGGGCCAAAGATAAGAATTGGCGATGTAAAAAATGGGCAGGTGCTCCTGAAAGAAGACGATATTATTGAAATGTCAACAAAACTATGTGATGGAACCAATAAATTACTTTACATCAACTATCAGAATTTTCCATTAGATGTAAAACAAGGTGAAAAAATACTAATGGATGATGGCAAAATCAGGCTTGAAGTGTTGGAAACAAACTTAAAAGACACTGTAAAGTTAAAAGTTATTAATGGAGGATACATTTCATCACATAAAGGTGTAAACCTGCCTGATACAAAAACCAGTCTTCCCTGCTTGACTGAAAAAGACCAGATTGATCTTCACTTTGCCCTGAAGAATGATGTTGACTGGATTGCACTTTCCTTTGTCAGAAGGGTTGATGACATTAAGGAATTAAGAAATCTGATAAACATTGCAGGAAAAAACACGTCAATTATTGCCAAAATTGAGAAACCTGAAGCACTTGAAGATATTGATGCTATTATTGAAGAAACTGATGCAGTGATGGTTGCTCGAGGCGATTTAGGTGTTGAAGCATCATTTGAAAAGGTTCCGCTTATTCAAAAGGAACTAATTCAAAAGTGTATTAATAAAGGGAAACCAGTAATTGTTGCTACACAAATGTTGGAAAGCATGATTACAAACTTTGAACCAACACGTGCTGAAGTAACCGATGTGGCAAATGCAGTGCTTGATGGTGCTGATGCACTTATGCTGAGCGGAGAAACATCGGTGGGCAAATATCCTGTGGAGGCTTTACGCAACATGCAAAAAATTATCGATTATACAGAAGCAAATGGTTTTAAATTTAACCGAGAAGCAGAACATACAGATTCAAAACGTATTATTTCTGACTCAATTTGCGATGCTGCACGAAGACTGTCAGATATTGCACATGCAAAAGCAATTGTAACATTTACTACATCAGGCTATAGCGCATATAAAATGTCAAGTTACAGACCTAAAGCCTCAATTTTTGTTTTTACTCAAAGTAAGGAACTCATTTGCAGAATGTCGCTGGTGTGGGGTGTTAGAGCTTTTAATGTAGAAATGGTAGAAAATATTGACAAATCAATAAAGAAAACACTTGATTACCTAAAGAAAAAAAGATTTATTAATACAGGAGATATTGTGATTCACCTGGCAAGTATTCCTCTTTCGGAAAGAGGAAAAACGAATGCACTGAAAGTAAGCATTGTTATATAGTTTTATCTTAGTAAAGTTACAGTGCCAAAATAATTTTTTGATTTGGTTTTTTTATACCTTATAATGACTGAATAATAATAAACCCCCTCCATACACTTATTGCCATGATAGTTGCCATCCCAATATGGTTTATTGTTTTTACTCTGATAAATTAACTCTCCCCAGCGATTAAATATCATCATATTTACTTCGTCATAATACTCGCCAAATATTGAAAAAGAATCGTTCAAACCATCACCATTTGGTGTAAATGTGTTCGGAATATTAATCACAGGGTCACAATAAGCTTCAATAAATATAGTATCACTACTTTTACAATTATGACTATTGCTGACCAATACAGTATAAACTCCTTGTTGAATGACCAGAAAAGTAGATTTGGTTGAAAAATCCTGCCACAAATATGTACTAAAAAAACCAGGAAATAAAACAAAAGAATCGGTTACAGGACAAAGTGTTGTATCATTTCCAAGCGAAGGATAGGGTAAATCCCAAACACGCACAAAAGTCTTAGATTCCTTGCTGTTGCATCCGCCTAATGAAGCATAAACATAATAATAACCAGTATTGGATATTAACGCAGTGTTGATCGTTGGATTTTGTTGGTTTGATTTGAAATTAAACGGCCCACGCCACTGGTAGGAGGCACCGGCAATATCTGATGCTGTTAATTGAATTTGCTCCTTTCGGCAACAAACAATACTATCCGAAACTACAGGGCTCGGAGGGTAAGGATTTACAATAATATGCATAGAATCAGGCATACTTCTGCAACCTTTACTGAGTCGATATAAATAATAATAACCGGTATCGCTTATCAACAAGGGGTATTTTGTGTAGCTGGGTTTGTAAAGTGAGGTTTTATCTGGTAGAACCCAAATGAAAGTGTCTGTAGCGGGTAAAGCAAACAAAATTAAACTATCACCCTCACATGCAGCAGATTTATGCTCAATAATGGGACGTGAAGGTAAGGGGGTAATATTTATTATAGTGTCGGATTGAGGACTTTGGCAGTTATTCACAGTAATTATTAAACTATACTTACCTGAATGTGTTGTTTGAACTTTATTTATCTTTAAAATTCTTATACTATCTGAAATCCCAACAGAAGATGTCCAGTTATATGCAGCCAAAGCAATTGAATCAGAATATAAGATAACATCAGAACCCTCACACAGGGGCGGATTAAATTTAATAACAGGAACTGCAGGATTTTTAACAACATATACCATTTTATACGTGCTATCTGTACAACTGGAATCTTGCGATACAACTAATACAACTTTAAACGAATCAGCTTTGTTATAAGAATGAGATGGGTTTTCAAAAGTTGAAGTATTGCTATCACCAAACCTCCAGAAGGTAGTTAATGCTGAGGCAGAAGGTTTTGAAGTATTTGAAAACTGAAATGAATTACCTTGCAAACACTGAAATTGTTTATTTATCGTAAAATCTGCCTTAGGATTTTCATTTACATATACATTAATGATAAAAGAATCTGAGCAACCATCAATTGCTGTAACAATGAGTTTTACATGAAAACAACCTGTGTCGTTATAACTATGCTGGACATCTTTGTTACCTGAAGTTGTGCCATCTCCAAAATACCAGGTGCTTGTAAATGTTCCATCGTAATAATAACTTAAGTTGGAAAATCGAAAGCTATTTCCTGTCTTGCATTGAATGCTGTCATTAACCGTAAACCATGCCTCTGGACCATGCGTAAGTTTAATATCCATACCATTATCTGTTCCTGTAACAGGTGGATTAGAAGAAACAACCCTTACACGATATCCAGATGCTTCTTTTACAGTATCGGGAATCTGTATAATAATAATTCCTGCAGAATCTGAGTTTAGGGTTCCAATACTTAAAGGATTGTTAAAATTACCATTACTATCCGATAATTGAGCAGTAAAAATATTGTTTGAAATAAACTTGCAGTTGATAGAGAAACTCAGTATTTGCTTTGAATTGATGCAAAGTGTTGGTTTAACAGAACCAGTAATAATCACTAAAGGTTCAACATTAAATTTTGTTAAAAGTGCATCATTGGAACCTCCATTAAATACAGGTGAATATGAATTGGCCGTTGTAGGATAGTTTTTTGACCATGTTCTTCCGGTAAACCAAATCATTCCAACAGAGCTAACATAAATATCACGCAATAACTGATCGGCATCATTTCCACCAAAATAAGTTGAAGAATAAATAACACTAAGAGCATTATTCACTTTTGCTAAAAATATATCAGTGCTTCCACCGCCAAAATAAGGCTGAGGTGCACAAAGATTAACAGGAAAATCGTAAGACGAAGTAAAACCCCCAAAATATACATTTCCAATACTGTCAATAGATACTGACCGCCCATCATCAGCTGCGTTTCCTCCCATAAAGGTGCCATTTAAAAATGCACTTCCATTACTATTCATCCATAGTAAAAAAGCATCAGAGACACCATTGAACGAAGGTTGGAGGGATGAAGACAATGTTGGAAAATTTCCTGAAGAAGTAGTACCACAAATCAATAATTTATTGTTTCCTATTCTTTTATCTTCTGCAATATCATAAATAATATCTTGTCCTCCTTTCCCCAGATAAGTTGAAAATTGAATATTACTACCTGTTGAATTAAAGCTAATAATAAAACCGTCAGTATTTCCACCATAAGTAGTTTGATAGGCACCACTGCTGGTAGGAAAATTATTTGAGAATGTATAACCGACAATAGTGACCGTTCCTGTATCACTAAGAATCATATTTAAAGGTTCTTCAAGGTCTGAGCCACCAAAATAAGTTGAAAAAACCAAGGCGCTGCCTGTAGTGTTAAATTGTGCAAACCATCCATCATAACTTCCATTGCAGGTTTTATTGAATGCGCTGGAGGTAGTAGGAAAATTTGTTGATTCTGTCCAACCTGTGGCATAAACAAATCCAGATGAATCAACAATAATATAATTGGTACGGTCACGAAAATTTCCACCTATATATGTTGAATAAACTAAACTGGTACCGCTGGAATTAAGTTTTGCAATAAAACCATCATCGGCCCCTCCCGCCTTTGATTTTTGGAAGGCTGATGAAGATACTGGGAAGTTATTTGATTCGGTACGACCACCCAAATAAACATTATTGTTCTGATCTAAAGAAATAGAGATACCATAATCAAGACCACTACCTCCCAGAAAGGTTGAATATATTAGATTTGACCCTGTTGAATCTATTTTAGAATAAAAAACATCGTAAGGAAGCCCCTGAAAACTGGTAGTGTATGCCCCTGTAGTGGTTGGATAGCTTGAAGATTTTGTTGAACCAATTACATACGCATTTTCATTTTTATCAATTACTACTGCATCACCTTCCTCATAATCGTTGCCTCCAAGGAAAGTGGCATAAATAACCGGATCTATGATAATTCTATTATTTTTATCCCTATTTTTACATTCAAATCCAAGCTTCCAATCTTTCAGCTTCTTCAAATCACAACATATTTTCTCTTTCAAACCATCATTTAATTTAAAAGCATTGATGTCTCCTATACTTATTTCTCCTATCGATGTAGCTAAAATTATTTCTCCTTCAGTTTTGATTCTCATATTATCCTGACCTGTAAAAATCATTTTAATTTGAGATACTAATGCCATGTCATCAATTAAAAAGTCAAATCTTGGCAAGCCACATGAATCATATAGCCTTAAGTCGATTCCATCATATAAATTTTTTATTATGACCTCGCTGTAAGCTGAGACTTTAGTTTGCCAGCAATCAGGATTATTACCAAAAAAATAATTATAATATTCTTTTCTTACATTTTTACCTATTTCTATTGAGGCAGGATTTGAGCTTTCAAACTCCAGTTTTAATATGTGTCCTTTGTTATATTCAAGAAAAGTAGCATTTGCCTTCCCTGAATTAATCTCTATTTTTTCGCTAATAAAAAAATCAAAAAGAATTGCATCAGAAGTAATCCACAAACTCAGGCCATTAAATTTTGCAAGAAACCTAACATCCTGTGGCCATTGCCCCTTATTCTCAATAAAGTTGATATGCTGGGTTTTATTTGCAGTTTGTGTTAACTGGCAATAAGAATTAAAACTCAGGCAAATTGCTAAGAACACAAAGGTCAATCTCCATGCATAGATAAGCAATATGCCTCTTTTATTTATCCCAATTTGTGTTTTCTATCAGAGTTTTACCAATTTTTCCCTCGATATTAAGACGCCATTTTTGTCAAAAAGTTGAATAAAATATATTCCTGTGTTTAAAATTGAAATATTGATTTCATCAGACACGTTGCTTATAACTATTTGTTGTCCATGAAGGTTGTTAATTACTGCTTTGATATTTATTTCAGAGGGATTTTCAATAAATATTTTATCTGAAACATAATTTGATAATATTCGTGGTTTTTGAACTTTATTGTCGTTGATGGCCATATACTGCGTATAAAGATTTATTGCGTCAGCATCTGACAGTGCAGTATTGAAGATTTTAATTTCATCAATGGCACCATTGAAAAATCCTGAATTTCTTTTTCTGTTGGTTGCTATATTCAATCCTGACTGGCCATCACCGGAATGGTATTTAGCATACGAGCCCAGCGTTGCCACCGAACCATTTAAAATTAGTTTAAATTGAGTGGATGATATCACCAAAATAACATGATACCAGGTGTTGGTGCTTATTGTGGTTGATCCGCCAGCATTTCCAACTGATACGTTTAATTTATTACCATTTCGTACATCAATATTAAACTGGCTGTTTGTAAGGCTGTTGTTATCGCAACTTATGATAGTTTTGTCGGCAGTAGGTATAGTAATGGCCTTAAACCATAGACTGATTGTTTTTTCAGGAAAATCAAAATTCTGTGGAACAGTAATATAATCGCCATCACCATCAAAATAATAGCAACGGTTTGGTAAAGAATATCTGTCGATGCCCAGCACTGCGTTAGTCACTGAGCCATGATAGGCATTGATGGTCGAATCATTTGCATTACCATTGAATGGGTAATAAGCAACTGGCATTTGTGCCAATGCTGCACATGAAACCATTAAAAAGATCAGAATAATGTTTAAAATCCTCATTTTTATTATTTTTTTTGCAAAACTACAATAAATTTAAAAATTAATACCTATCTGTATTTTAAAGTATTTTTATTACCACTGATCATGTTATAAAAAAGGAGAAAGATTGCATGCCGAAAGCTAACAATATTAATAAAATAAAGGAAATACGATATAATCTGGAGTCCTCAATAGTAAACATTAGCGACAGAAAAAAGGTAACCGGAATAAGGAAAAAATATCCGAAAGCCAATTTTGACTCAGTAAAAAATATAAAAATGAAAGAACATATCATCAAATATGTAGTAAAAACCCTGATAAAACGGATAGTTCTGACATTTTTATTCTGATAAAATAAATTATCTTTAAAAAAACCTAAAACCAAAATAAAAAATAAAAAAGTAAATGGTATCACTTCCTTTACTAATTTCCATTGTGTCGGTAATCTGAAAACAGAAAAATTAATTGAATAAATATTCATGATTTCGTTCAACTGGTCGGTCCAGTAATAATAAAAAACAACGAAATGCAAAGGAATCAGAGCAGCTACAGGTATAATTATCAATTCCTGCCAGGTAGGCCGTTTAAGCATGGGAAAGGCAATTAAAATAAATATGATGAAGTAAATAACAGGATAAAATAATAATGCTGCTATACTTAGATAAAAAGCAGTAAAAAACAGGTGCTGTACAGCCCTTTCCATATCAAACAGGGCAATAAGATTGTATAGAACAAAAAGCATGATAGCAAATGAAAAAATGGCTGGTGAAAGTAAAAATATACCTGGGAACATTGCTTGTAATGTAATGAAAATAAAGGCAGGTAAAAGGTTTATTTCATCAAGAAGTTTAAATCTGCTGAATGTTAAATTCAGACCAAGGGCATTAAAAAATGATGTCAGTATTGAAATAAAAATATACCAGAAAGGTGAGATTTTGCTTAACATTTGACTAATCAGTCCGGGTACTATACTCTCTTTAACAAATACAACCTCTGTAGAATTAAAAAATAATGCACTGTTGATGATGAAAGTATAAACAATCAAAATCAAATAATGAAAAGGACTTCTTTGTCGTAAAAAGCGTATCAATTAATTTAAAAATATTAAAAATGCAGACTTCAAAAATAAAAAGCAAAATGTAATTGAATCTTTAATTTTTGTTACTTTTGTGCAATATATCATTTTAGATGAAACAAATTTCTGACACCGACCTGCTTTTAAATACAGATGAAAGTATTTATCATTTAAATCTTCACCCCCAAGAAATAGCCGACAATATTATTCTTGTTGGCGACCCTGACCGTGTTGAGTTGATTGCGAGTTTATTAGACAAAAAAGAACTTAAAAAGCAAAAAAGAGAATTTTTTACAGTTACAGGTACTTTTGCTAAAAAAAGAATTAGTATTATTTCCACTGGCATAGGTACTGATAATATTGATATAGTTGTCAATGAAATAGATGCTTTGGCAAATATTGATTTTAAGAAAAAAATGCATAAAACCGATAAAAGATGTCTTAATTTTTTCAGAATAGGTACTTGTGGAAGTATTCAACCCGATATTTTACCAGGCAGTTATATTGTCAGTAATTATTGCATTGGTTTCGACAATCTGATGAACTTTTATCAATGTCGTTTTGAAAACGAAGAACTGGTGTTAAAACATCAGATTGAAAATCATTTAACAAATCTTCATTGTCCGATTCCATTTTACTTGTTTTCCGGAACACATGATCTGATAAATCGTTTTTCTAATGGATTTCATCATGGAATAACTGTATCTTTTCCTGGCTTTTATGGCCCTCAGGGGCGTTTTTTAAGAACTTTTGCTGCTTTTCCGGATATGATTAATGCACTAACCAGTTTCGAATACAATCATATTAAAATACTGAATTTTGAAATGGAAACATCGGCAATTTATGGTCTTTCCAGAATTCTTGACCACCATTCTGTTACAATAGATCTTGTAATAGCTAACCGAATATCTGAAAAAGCTAACATAAACTATCACGATAGTATCAGAAAAATGGCTGAAAATGTGTTGCAAAAAATATCTGAACTGCCATAAATTTTTAAAAGATTATTAACAAAAAAACACAAATAGCCAAACTGATAACAGGTGTTAAAATCCAATTGAGTGCAATGTACCCAATAGCTTTAAACTTAATGCTATAAAAAGATTTTACCAACCCCAAACCGAAAATGGCACCTATTATTGCCTGAGTGCTTGAAACAGGTACTAAAGGAATTTCAGGAAGGCCTAATGATGTTATAAAGTTTGAAAATATTACTGATGAAAACACAAACAAAACAAGAGAATGACTAAAAACAACAATTAATGCATGTTCAGGAGACAATTTCAAAAGATTACGACCAACTGTCAACATAACACCTTTTGAATAGGTTAAAATTCCCAATGCAATTGACAATCCACCAGCAAAGTACAATAAGATTTCTTTAGGCACTATTATCTCTTTAAAAAGAACTAAATCTGTTAGTTCAGAAGTATTTACAAATACTCCAATCACATTAGCAATATTGTTTGCACCTAAACTGTAAGAACCAAATGCACCGATAATAATTAAAAACTGTCGGATATAAAAATCTCTTTTCAGTAAATTAAAAGGTATTTTAAAAAGGATAAATCTGGCAATAATATAAATAATAATAGCAGTAATAGCTGCCAGCAACGGGCAAATGAGCCAGGTAGAAACAATTCTTGTCAAAACCTCTGTATCAATTGAATAGTTATAAAGGATATTCCAGCCAATAATACCGCCAATAATAGCCTGAGAAGTTGACACAGGTAATCTCATTTTTGTCAGCATCAAAACTGTAAAAGCAGATGAAAAGGTAACAATAGCAGCATCCTTCAAAGAAGTTATTTTACCCAACTCATTCAGGGTTTGGGTGGTTCCCCCACCATCAAGCACACAGCCAGCAATAACAAATATTGAACTAATGATAGCAGCCTTTTTAAATTTTATCATTTTGCTTCCTACAGCAGTACCAAATACATTTGATGCATCGTTGGCTCCAAGCGACCAACCAAGGAAAAAACCACACAAAAGATAAATAATCATCATGTGTCAGACAATCAGTTTAATAGCATATATCGACAACATATCAGCAACTGTTTCAGCAGTATCTGCCAACAGGTCGGTGCGTGAAATAAAATAACGTATGTGGGTCTTATGACTTAATTCTAAATTTTTTTTACTGAAAATTTCTCTTTTCAGATTATTTGAAATCTGATCTGCTTTTTTTTCAAGCTGATAAATATTCTCCAATGATTTTTTTATAGCAGCAGGATGATAAAAATACAGTTTTGTTGCCTCAACCACCTCTTGTACTGATGCAGTAACTGTGTCGCTCAATGCAAAAAATGCATCATATATATCTGATGGAATATCCGGTTTTTCAATATCAAAATTCACCAGTATCTCTTTTGCAGTATCAATCAATTCATCCAGGTGTTCTATTAATCGCCATACATCACCCCTGCTCTCAGGTATCAGCGAATGTTTATAGAGCATATTCTCAATATTTCTTTTCAAAATATCAGCATTATGTTCTACTTCAGTCATTTTGGTAAGTTGCATTTCAAATTCATCATTATTGTTAGTTAAAAAGCATCTGAAAGCATCTTTGAAAATAACTGACGACTTTTTTACATTTTCAAGATAGTCATTTATTTGACTGATTATTGATTTTGTTAACTTAAACATTAGCAATTATTTAATTTTCCAGAGGTTTTTATGTATGATAAAAATATGGGATAAATTTTCATTTGGGAATAATATTTTAACACGAAATTTACATGCTCATAAAATATTTATTTTCAATGGAAAATCGAAAATTTGAAATAGAAGGTGATATTGAATCAACAGAAGAATTTACCGAACATAATGAAAAAGAGAACACATCAGGTAAATCGGTTTACTATTTTCTAACATTATTCATTATCCTTTTTTTAACAATTTCAAGCTTATTTGTTTATTATCAATTCTATACAGGAAATGGTAAGTGGAATTTCAGTTTGAAAAAGCAAATTACACCCACTACTGATCATTCAAATCTGATAAGTGAGAATCTTAAGTTAAAAGGAGTTATAGACAGTATTCAACAAATTCTGGCCAATAATAGCAATGACACGAACACTTTTCATGAAATTTTTAATGATGACTACATTGGTGAAACATACGAGGTTCAGATTGGTTTTTTTAAAACATTTGATTTCACTAAACTTGATAAAAATCTTGTTAATATGAATGTTGAAATCTCAAACGGTTCCACCAAACTACTTGTAGGAAAGTTCACCACGCTTGACGAAGCTTGTAAATTCAGGAAAGATATTGAAGATATGGGAATAAAGGGTGCATTTATTGTAAAAAAAACAGATGGAAAACGAGTAGCCTTTGAGGCAAAATGCCCCTGAACCTGCTTAAACGATTACCCCAGATTGATCGTAATTAGCTTTTGAATTTCATTTAACCTGTTCAAATATTCAGGATCAGTGTCTTTTAAATCATTAACAGTTTGACAAGCATGAATCACAGTACTGTGGTCCCGATTTCCAAAATGCTTACCTATAACACACAATGAAGAGTTTGTAAGCTTTTTACTAAAATACATAGAAATTTGTCTTGCCTGAACAATATTTCTTTTTCTTGTTTTTGATTTTATATCTTCAATAGTAACACTCATATGGTCGCCAACCAAACGCTGAATATGCTCAATAGTAAGTTCTTTGGCAGACTTTTTAATAAAATTCTTTAATATTTCCTTAGCAAGATTAACATTCACTTCCCTTTTCATTAATGATGCATGTGCCAGCAGAGAAATGAGAGAACCTTCAAGCTCCCTGATACTTGTATTTACATGATATGCAATGTATTCAACAACATCTTTCGGTAGTGAAATTCCATTAACATGCATTTTATTTTCCAGGATTTGAATTCTGGTTTCAAAATCTGGTTTTTGAAGTTCAGCTGCTAATCCCCATTTAAATCTCGACAATAGTCTTTCTTCCAATCCTCTCATATCTTTTGGTGATGTGTCAGATGTAAGAATAAGCTGTTTGTTGTTTTGATGAAGACTATTAAAAATATGAAAGAAAACATCCTGTGTTTTTTCTTTGTTAGCAAAAAACTGAACATCGTCAACAATCAATACATCAATAAGCTGATAAAAATTTATAAAATCATTCAGGATATTGTTTCTGACAGATTCTACATATTGATTGGAAAACTGCTCGGATTGAACATATAAAACAACCTTATTTTTAAAATTATTTCTGATTTCATTTCCAATAGCCTGAGCAAGATGTGTTTTTCCAAGCCCAACACCACCAAAAATAAATAAAGGATTAAAAGAGGTTCCTCCAGGTTTTAGTGAAATAGATAAACCTGCAGAGCGTGCCAGTCTGTTGCACTCACCTTCTATATAATTATCAAATAAAAAATTATTATTTAACTGAGGATCAACTTTTACTTTTTTAAGTCCTGGAATAATAAAAGGATTCTTTATGCTATTACTAATATTTAATGGCATCGATACTTCCATGCCTTCGTCTCTGCCCAGTTCTGAGCCAGGCATATTTATCATTCTTTGTTTACCATTATCTGAACTGTTTTCTACCAATATATTATACTCAAGTTTTGCACTGGGTCCAATCACTTTTTTAATGGTTTTTCGTAATAAATTTACATAGTGTTCTTCAAGCCATTCATAAAAGAACAGACTGGGAACCTGAATAGTAAGAATATTTTCTTCAAGTTTGACAGGTTTAACAGGCTTGAACCATGTTTTAAAACTTTGGAGTGTAACATTGTCTTTGATAATGTCAAGACAACTTTCCCATACTTCGATGAATCGATCGCTCATAATCTGTCTAAAATTTCTTATTTTTTAATTAATTTCCGAGTTTAAAGATGCAACAATTTCTTACATTGTGCAAAAAATGTTCATAATTTTTTAATAATTTTTAACTTACAGATAATGAATTAGCTACACCCATTTTTTTATTTTTACCTGCATCGAACTCAAAATCTAATCTGCCAAGGTTCACACCACCCCAACCAGTTTGAAAAATATAACATGACTTTTGTCTGTTATTTAATATTTCTTCAGGTTTTGACATAAAAGTATGTGTGTGTCCACCTAAAATCACATCTGTAAAGTTTGTTTTATGTGCTATAATCTGGTCGCTGACTTTATTGTCAGAATACGAATACCCTAAATGCGACAAACAGATAATAAAATCACATTTTTTTGTTTTCAGTAATTGTTCAAAACGTAATGCTGTTGTCACAGGATCTGAATATTTTATACCACTGCATAAGTTGTCAGGGACAAGGCCATTCAGTTCAATACCCAATGCATAAATACCAATTCTTATATCATCTTTTTCAATAATTTTATATTCAGCTATTTTATTCTCTAAAATGGTTTCTTTAAAATCATAATTGGAACAAATAAGAGGAAAAGTAGCTTTATCAGCTAATCTGGCCAGATTTTCCATTCCTCCATCAAAATCATGATTACCTATTGCAGCAGCATCGTATTTCATTGCCGACATGAGTTCAAACTCAAGGTCTCCATGAAAATAATTAAAGTAAGGCGTGCCTTGTAAAATATCACCGGCATCCAGTAAAAGAACATTTTTTTCAATACTTCTTATTTTTTCAATGATAGTATTTCTTGCCGAAAACCCTCCTCGTCCCTGAAACTTTCCTCCATCCATCGGAAAGGGTTCAATGCGGCTGTGAACATCGTTTGTATGTAAAATAATCAGTCTTTTATGTCTGTTTTCGCCATATATTGATATAGGTAATAAAGATGCTACTGCAATTGCAGCAGCACTTTTTGATACATTTTGTATAAATTCTCTCCTGTCAATTGATTTGTATCCTGACATCCTGAACGGCTTTTAATTTGTTCCCTTTTAAACTTTCCTGCTCAATATATTCCATGATCTGGTCTCTGAATTTTATGCTGGTTACAATTCTTTTTTCAACGCTCTTTAAATAATGTAATCCACTTCCTCCGTTTGCCAGATAATCAATGGTTATTAAATGATATATTACTGAAGGATTCCATTCTTCATTGTTTATTTGAAAACTCTTTAAAAGTGTATCGTCAAATATTGCCTTGCATCCAGCAACCGACATTTCATCTCCAAAAATCAGCGTTCTTGTTATTTGCTGAATAGTACCAGAATCAACTGATAAAATAACAATTTCATTTTCAAATGGCATCAACTCGAAGATGGTACGTTTTGTAATTTTACCTTCAGGGAGATATCTTCTTAAACCACCATTATTAATTAATACAAAGGCATTTTCAAGCTGATACTTTGACGAAATTGATTCTAAAAGCAAGTCAGCAATAAAATTTCCTAACAATCCATTAGGGAATCCATTATTCATCTGAAACTGCGAATATCCAATAACACTATCTAATCCATTATCTAATTGAATTTTATAAGGAAGAATTATTGAATCTATTTTTAACGATTTGGTTTCTGCGGTTTCAGCAATGCCAATCATTTCGCTATCAACTAAATAAATGTGCTTGCAGGAAGAAAATAATAATCCGATAAAAACATAAAGCAATATTTGCCTGATAAGCAGCATAAATACCTATTATATTAATTTTTAATTAAAACAGCTGTTTTGCTTCTTCTTTCAGAAAATTGACAGCATTTAAGATTACAATATTACCCTGATCAGCAACAGATAGTATTGTTTTTGACAGCTTAATGGCTGAGTCAGTATCGGAGGTATTTTCCTTTGAAAAATTAATAAGTTTAATAATCTCTTCCTTTGCCTGAATAATATTTTGCCAGGCTTTATTTGATATATAAAGCTGTTGAGCCAGATTATGGTCAAATTCTGCCCTTATGTTTGCCAGAAGCTGTAAATGAAATTCTCTCGCAGAAATATCAGATTTATTTAAACGCATTATAAGATTAGATGGGGTCATTCGTTCTAAAAGCAATATCAGCCTTTCGTAAGCCTGCAGCCTCAGCATCAATGTTTCTTTTTTTAGCAAATCTTTTTGTTCTGCTTTTCTTTTTAAATCTTCACGATTAAAAAATAAACGCAAAAAGAAATAAATTCCTGTCATCACAACAAGTACCGGTAATGTATATCCTGCAATTTCAAGTAATAACCCCATATTATTCAAATAGTTTTGTAGTGCAAATTTATTGAGATTTAAAATGTCCTGAGAAATTAACATTATTATTTTAAAATTTTTTATTTTTTTTAAAGTAACAAAAAAACAAAGGCAATAACATCATGATAATCTGTCATTAAGGAAATTTATTATGCTAATTTCCGATATCCAAATTATAATCAGTATTAAATTCATAAAAAAATTGCTTAATAAAAAAACAATTTTATATTTGCTGTTTAATCTATAGAACTTATAGGCTTATAGATAATGACTCAATATTTCAAAACATTACAAGAAGATATTCGGTTTCGAGAAGGTTTATCAGCTTGTATAAACTGTGGGACGTGTACAGCAATTTGTGCAGCAGCAGAATTTTATCAATATGATCCCAGGCAAATTGTTGATATAGTACAGTCAAGAAATGAGCTGGAAATTGAAGAACTTTTAAAAAGCGACACAATATGGTATTGTGGAGAATGCATGAGTTGCAAAACACGATGTCCACGTGGAAACACACCAGGTCTTGTTATCATGGCATTGCGAACTTTATCGCAGGACAGCGGTCTTTTCATTGAATCAGAAAAAGGAAGACAACAATTAGCAATAAAAAGAACTATCGGAGAATGGATTTTAAAAACAGGTTATTGTGTAAGTCCTGAACTGATTAATCCTGAAATGCATCCTGAACAAGGCCCTGTTTGGAAATGGGAAATTGATAATATCAGGACACTGATGAAAAAAATGGGGGCAAACTATCAGGGAGATGGACCAGGTGCATTAAGAAAAATCCCGGAAGAGGCTTTATCAGAGCTTAAATCTATTTTCGATATAACCGGGGCAACCCAAAGGTTTGAAAAAATTGAGAATGATTCATCCAAAAAAGCAGAAGAAATGGGATTAAAACTTACAGATGGTCTGGATAACCCATATATGCAGTATATTTATAAGCATAATTCACAAAATCATCATAATAATCAGTAAGAATATGCTTGAAGAAGGGAAAAAAAGAATTTGGGCTGAATATCAGAAAGCTGTTCCTGACAACAACTATTATTTTGTAAGAAGTTGTATTCGTCAAACATTTTTTCCGGGGTCTGAACAGGCATTTATCAGAATTATCAGAAATGAACTTGGTAAAGATATTTATGAAACACCTTATCATACAACATGCACAGGCATAGGATATCATTCCGATATTATCCCTTTTGAAACAACTATGACAGTAGTAGCCCGCCAGTTTGCCCTAATGACTGAAGCAGGGTATTCAAATTATATACCCAGTTGTATTACATCTTTTGGATTGTACACCGAAGTACTTGAAACATGGCATCACTTTCCTGAAATTGAAGCCCATATAAGAGAAAATTTGTGGAAAGCCACAAAAAGGGAATTTAAAATCCCTGACAATCTCTCTCACCCAAGTGATATTTTTTATCATTTCAGAAAAAATATTGCAGAAAAAGCAAAATATAGTCTGGTAGATATTGAAAGCGGTCAACCTTTGAACGTTGTGGAACATATAGGTTGTCATTATTCCAAAATGTTTCCTGGCAAAGGTATTGGCGGGGCAGAGTATCCTTGTGTATTAATCGGTATGATAGAAGCATGGGGAGGCAATGCTATTGATTATCCTGAAAGAAGACATTGCTGTGGATTTGGATTCAGGCAATATATTGTACAATCAAATCGTGGCTATTCTGTTTCATGTTCAAGAAAAAAATTTGAATCAATGAAACCATATCAGCCTGACCTTATTCTTACCAACTGCCCCGGATGCCCAATGTTCCTCGATCGCTGGCAATATGTAATCAGTGAAATCGAAGGAAAAACTTATGGAAAAAACAATCAGGGTATTCCCGTTTTTACCTATGAAGAACTGGCTGGATTAATTCTAGGATATGACCCATGGGAATTGGGATTACAACTACATCAGATCGATTGTGAACCATTGTTGAAGAAAATGGGAATAAAATATAATCCTTCTGAAAAATATCTTGGATATAACAGGGAATATATCGGAAAACCAGAAATTACAAAAAACTTGTTTCACTGTTGTTAGTAAAAAAGCATGAATAAAAAGGTTGTTGTTGTTGGTGGAGGAATAGCAGGAATCGAGGCATCTGCCTTCCTAAGTTATATGGGCTTTGAAGTTGTTCTTGTAGAAAAAGAAAACACACTGGGAGGTCATGTATTAAATTGGGAAAAACTCTTTCCGACTATGCGATACGGCAGCGAGGTGCTGGATTTTCTATTACAGGGAATTAGCCCAAAAGTTAATGTGTACACGTGCTGTGAGGTAAATAGTATTTCAAAAAAAGAGCATCAGTTTTTTGTGGAACTTAGCAATGGTGAAAATTTTATTTCTGATGCAGTACTGGTTACTACCGGCTACGACCTGTTTGATGCAAGGATAAAAGAGGAATATGGATATGGTATTTATGAAAATGTATTTACTTCGGCTGACCTGGAAATGATTTTTACTGCAAAAAAAACCTTGCTAACAAAACAAAATAAAGTACCATTAAAAATAGGTTTTGTTCATTGTGTTGGTTCAAGAGATGAAAAAGTAGGAAATGTTTATTGCTCTAAGGTATGTTGTGTTACTGCTGTAAAGCAATCCATTGAAATCAAGCAAATATATCCAGATAGTGAAATCTATTGTTTTTATATGGATTTGAGAATGTATGGGATGCATTTTGAACATTTATATAAAGAAGCACAGGAAAAATATGGAGTACATTTTATCAGGGGAAGACTATCAGAGTGTTTTGAAAATGTTGATAAATCAATTTTAGTTAAAGTTGAAGACACCCTTACCGGACGACCTCTTAAAATGAATGTAGATATTCTGGTACTGATGGTGGGTTTTGTTCCAAGAAAAAGTACAAAAAAAATTGCCGATTTGATTGGCCTTGAAAATGGCAGAAATGGCTTTTTTAAAACAAAAGACCAACATACACTGACAAATGTTTCGAATATACCAGGAGTGTTTTTCGCTGGATGCTGTACCTCTCCAAAAACTATCACCAATACCATTACTGATGCACGTGCTGCTGCCTCTACCATTGCCAGTTATTTACTACATCATGAAATTGATAAAAGAACCATTAATTTAGCCCCATGAGTTTTGGCTTTAATATATTGAAAGACAGACAAATAGACTTTGACACAAATGATCTCTCCCTTGCAAGGTTTCTGTCATTATATGAACCAAGCTTTCGGTTATGTATTTCATGTGGAGGATGTACTGCTACCTGTATTGCAAATCATCATTCGGGGCTTAGTCTGCGAAAAATATTTATTTTAATCAACAGGGGAATAACAGCAGATATAAAACACGAGCTTGACAATTGTATGCTATGCGGTAAATGTGTTATTGCCTGCCCGCGCGGAGTCAACACAAGAGGCCTTATTTTAAAAATTTCTGAACTGACAAAAAACAGCGAAATATGACATTTCACCCTTTTGTCTTGCCTTTTATTGCAGGCCTGAGCTTTATTATAATCTATTTTTTTTATAAAACCTATCATTGGATTTCAGGATTGTCTGATTCAGATAAAAAAAAGTTAAGAAATTCTATTTTTACCCAAAAAACATACTATGCTGCTAAAGAAGTATTTCTGGAAAGCCTGCTACATCGTAAAATTTTCAGAATCAATCCTTTACTTGGGTACATGCATGCAAGTTTAGCATTTGGATGGTTTTTGCTGATTGTAATTGGCAATCTTGAATCCCGATTGTATCACCCTTCTGATTTTAATCCTCCTTATTATCCAATATTTTTGGGATTTTTCGATACAGATAGCCATCATACATACTGGTATGCCCCTATTTTCAAATTTATTATGAATTTGCTCCTTATAATCGTGTTATCGGGTGTTTTACTTGCTTTACTTAAAAGACTTTATGCAGGATTATTCAAAATGAAAAAAACCACTCATTTAAAGATGGCTGATAAAATTCCTCTATATTCACTATGGTTAATATTTCCTGCCAGATTGATGGCTGAAAGTGTTGCTGCTGCTATTTATCAAAACGGAGGCTTTTTAACTACATCTATAGGAAAACTGTTATCAACTTCGTTAGCAACTGAATCATTCATGCTCACCTTTTATTGGCTTTACTCAATAGCGCTGGGTATATTTTTTTGTTCCTTGCCATGGTCACGTTATATGCACATTCCATCAGAAGTCGTACTGATTTTTTTCAGAAACTATGGTATTCATAATACTGAAAACAATAAAGAACTACAAGAGGTTGAACTCCTCTCATGTTCACGATGCGGAATTTGTATTGATACATGCCAAATAATGACTTCTGCCAAAGTAAACAGTATTCAGGCTGTATATTTCCTAAAATCATTAAGAGAAAAGGACTATGACAGAAACAAAGCATTCAACTGTCTGATGTGTGGCAGATGTGAAAAGATTTGTCCTGTTGGTATTTCAATTAATATGCATCGACAACAAAGTAGAAACCATATCAGTAACGACAAAGGCTTTTTGGAGACAGCATGGCACTTGACACAAAAGAAAAAAGCTAAAATTGCTTATTTTTCCGGTTGTATGACACGCTTAACACCATCTGTTATCGTAGCCATGAAAAAAATATTTTCTGCTGCTAACGAAAACTGGATTTTTTTAGATGAAAATAATGGAATTTGCTGTGGTCGCCCTACCAAACTGGCTGGACTAACTAAAAAAGCGTCAGAATTAGCAGAAGCAAACAAAAGCATGATACATGAATCAGGTGCTGATCTTCTGATTAGTTCCTGCCCGATTTGTGTTAAAACCTTTACTGAAGACTATCATCTTAATTTACCGGTATTTCATCATTCAGTTTACCTGAATAACCTGATTAAAGCAAAAAAAATTAATGTTCAAAAGATTCCTATTCAGGCTATTTATCACGATCCCTGTGAACTTGGCAGAGGACTTCATATTTATGATGAACCAAGACAATTGCTTTCAAGCCTTTTGAATCTTAAAACCATTCATTATTCTGCTGAAAATGCATTGTGCTGCGGTAACAGTGTAGCAGGGTTTCACCTGTCATCACAGGAAAAAGACATGATTACTAAAGATGCCCTCATTAAAATGAATACGAAAGATTGTGACATTATTGCAACAGCTTGTCCAATGTGCAAAAAATCCTTTGTGAAATTTGAACAGACAAAGGTAAAAGACCTTGCTGAAATTTTAGAAATGGCAATCACAAAATAATAATCAGTATTTTAGTCTTTATCCAAATTATTACGCTTATCAATAGTATCTTTCACATTCAATCTAATGCCAGTAAATGCAAATTTTTCACGGTATTTCATGGAAAATCTATTTAATAAATTAGTTTTTAATGAGCAGAGAGAAATAATACTTTATTTTAAAAAAAATAAAAAGTTCTTTCTAATTTATTCATTCCTTCTTTTATCAGCTATTATTTATTCGAGGCACCAATTCAATGGCAAATTCAACTGGAGGGCATCTATCTATGCTGATGCTTCAGGTTATTATGTTTACCAACCTGCACTTTATATTTATTGTTTTGATACAGAAAATTTCCCTGACAGTATAGAAACATTGGTCGGACATGGATTTTCTGTTGACAGTGTTTCAGGAAAGTTGATTATTAAATACCCCATAGGAACGGCAATTTTACAAACACCGTTTTTCATCATCTGTCATTTCATTGCAGGCATTTCAGGGCAAAAAACAGATGGATTTTCAGGTGTTTATCACCATGTACCCGATGCTGCTGCACTTTTTTACACCTTTTTGAGTTTGATTTTTTTATTTTTATTGTTAAGAAAATATTTTTCTTTTGGTATTGCCCTGCTCAGTGTTTTACTGACTTTTTGGGGAACTAATCTCTTTTTTTATGCGGTAGATTATACAGGGATGTCTCATATTTACAGTTTCTTTTTGTTTACTGCATTTTTGTCTTTCATTTATTTTAACTCACCGTTTCAAAAACGTTTAAGCTTCTTTAAACTGTTGGTTTTCTTTTCATTATGCTTTCTCATGCTTGTCACACGTCCTACTAATTTGTTGTTTATTCTTTTTGCTTTGTTATTTCATTACTCATTTTTAAAGACAGGTGACAGAAAATTATTATTAAACATTAATTTCAGACTGATTTTACCTTTTCTGATTTCTTTTATTTTGTTTATCGGCCCTCAAATGCTTTACTGGAAATATGCTTTCGGTCAGTGGGTCAAATACTCCTATGCAGGAGAATCGTTTTCGAATTGGAACCATCCTCAGGTTTTAAAACTTTTGTGCTCTGCTGACAATGGTCTGCTACCCTATTCACCTTTGTTTATTTTTTTCATTGCAGGCTTATTTATACACCTTAAAACAAATAAAATTCAGGGTATTATTCTTATTTTATTGTTACTTTCAACCATTTACCTATTTTCTTCATGGCATCAGGTTAGTTTCGGATGTGGTTATGGAAGCAGAAATTTTGTTGAATATTATTCATTATTCTCCATCGGTCTTGCCTCCTTGTTATCAAGGATACTAAATTTCAGGAAGATTATCAAAACAATAAGCATCGTTTTCATCGTATTAAGCGTAATGTTTGGACAACAATTTATGTCCAATTCCGACAAATGTTGTTTTAATACCACATGGAATTATGAGAAACTTTGCCATCAGATGTATCAGTTCAGGTACAAAAAGGTATTTCATTTAAAAAATGATGGTAACTTTGACAAAGGACATGAGTTTTCTAAGTCGTACAGGATTGTGCAAAAAAAGCACACTTTACTGAAATGGCGATTAATATTTTTAAAAACCAGAATATATGCTGATTCTTTTCCTTCCGACATTGCTCTATGTTTGACTCTAAAAGACAAAGATTCTACAGTTTTTTGGATCGGTTCAACCAATAATGAGATCAGAGAAGTACGTAAGGGTGTTTATGAGATTTATTTATCAACTTCGCTGCCACCAAATAATTGTACCCACTATAACCTTGATTTTTATATCTGGAATTATGGTCTTGGTAACTTTAATTCAAAAAAAATAGCGGTTTTGTTATTTTAATTTCACAGCAAACCGACAATATCACAATAATGTTTATGAAAACAAGTTAAATACATACATTTTTCAGTTTTCAACACCTCTTTAACCAACAATTGTATTAATCACAATTTCATCATTGGATTTCATCAAAATGCTAAATCAATTAAGTAAATCGAAGATTCTCTGAGTCGAAATTACTCAAATATCCTGAAAGACTCAATGTGAATCAAATTTTTATTTTGTCATTGTTTAATTGGGTTTGTTTTGTTGATGTATATACAACAAATTTAAGTGGAATGGAATGAAAGGATGGATGTGTATAAAATTTAAATATCAAAATGATTAATTTCAGTTTAAAAACCTCATTAAAATTAAATAAAATGAGATTTCTCAATTTTAATACTCATGGTATAATGTTTGGATATAGGCGACCAAATATTTTAATACAATTTCAAAATTATGAGAAAGATTTTTACACTAATGATTTCCTTGTTTACAGTATATTCAAATGCGCAAACAGGTGATACAGTAAATGATACATCAGTAATGGGTGCCAACTATATTAATGATGTCTTTTATAGTCTTAAAAATGGCAATAAAACGAGTGTTGACCGCACAAATTGGGACATAGCCTTCAGGACAAATATTATGAGTTCAAGCATATTAACCAATGGTGGTGCTGAAGTCAAACTTTACACATATCCAAAATCTGACACCAATGGCTGGATCAACACTGATACTTTGGGCTTGTATAACTGGAAACCTATGTTTAACTCATTAAAAGACTGGGAAAAAGGTGCTTTTATGGCTAATGCTGGTAGCCATCCAGACTATGGTTGGGGAAAATATAACTCTACTACGCATAAACTTCACGGAGATTCAATATTTATTATAAAACTAACCAATTCTACATGGAAAAAAATATGGATTGTTCAGAAAGATTCACCTAAAAACAAATATTATTTTCGAATTGCTAATATTGATGGCAGCAACGACACTACAGTTGTCATTAATTGCAATGATTACAAAACCAAAGAATTTATTGGTTATTCCCTTGTTGATATGAAGATTGTTGATCGTGAACCAGAATTAAGTAACTGGGATTTATTGTTTACCAAATACATGGATAAAGTTCTAATGGGTCCTCAGCCAGTTGATTATCCTGTAGTAGGTATTTTAACGGCAAATAAAATTCAAGTAGCACGTGTTAAAGGCTATGAAGAAACAACTTATGAAGATTATTCATCTCAAACTTTTGACATCACAAGTATTTCTGTAATTGGTCGCGACTGGAAATCAACGAAAGGTCAGCCTCCTGTATATAGTATGGTTGATTCTTTGTTATATTTCATTAAAACAGCCGACAGCAACATTTATAAGCTATATTTTGTTGATTTTGAAAGTGGTACTGCTGGCTTAGGAAAAACAATGTTTGTGAAAAAACTACTTTCAAACAGTTCGGTTAGTGAAAATTTAAAACCTGTGTTTGGCCTGTCAATTCATCCAAACCCTGCTAATTCCATTACTAATATAGTTTTTGATGCAAAAAATACAAATTTATTTAACATGAACATTATTGATGCCATTGGCAAAACAGTATATTCAGAAAAATTTATTGCTGATGGTGGTTTGAATGTAAGACAGATAGATTTAAGTGGACTAAATAGTGGCATTTATATACTTTATCTTTCTGACGGGCAGATACTGCAAAGTCAAAAATTATTGATTAAAAAATAATAGTATAATATTGATTATTAATGCTTTAAGAAAATTATTTCATCGAATTGAAACAAGGATATTTCAACCTGAAAAGAATTTTTACAGCAGGGCTTATTTTAGCCCTGCTGTTATTTTCACAGTATTTGATAGCACAGCAATCAATTATTAAAATATTAGCTGATGATACTAAAGAGACTTTACCTTGTGCAAATATTTGTATTGAGAATCTGATAGATGGTAATAAAAATTTTTTAGTAAGTGATGCATCAGGTAAACTGATAATTGAAATAAAAGGAAAAAGTATTGCAGCAGTCAGTTATTTAGGGTATATTTCAAAGATTGACACTTTGTTTCCCGGACAAAATAAAACTATTTACCTTGAGCCAAAAATATATACAACAGAAGAAATGGTTGTAACAGCACAGTACGAACCTGTAAAAGCAGATAAATCGATTTATAAAATACAAGTCATAAACATCAATAGACTTGACCAACAAAAAGCAAGCAATGTAAGTGAGTTGCTGGCCACTCAGGCCAACATTCGTATCAGTCAGGATGGCGCATTGGGTTCAAAAATCAACATGCACGGTTTATCTGGAGAGCATGTAAAAATATTGATTGATGGAATTCCTGTGATTGGACGAATGGATGGCAATATTGATTTGAGCCAGCTCAACCTTAATAATGTTGACCACATTGAGATTATTGATGGTCCCATGTCTGTTGTTTATGGTAGCAATGCGTTAGCAGGTGCCATAAATATCATCACCAAAGAAAACAGAGCTTATAAAGTTTTGTCCTCCATTGAATCATATTATGAAACATCAGGTGTGTTTAACTTTCATGGATTTATATCGGGTAAGATTAAAAAGAATATTGCTTCTCTGTCTGTTGCACGGAACTTTTTTGATGGTTATAAAATAAATCCAGCAAAACGTTCTTTCGACTGGAATCCAAAAAGACAATATGAAGCAAGCGGGTATTTGATTAAGAATATTAAAAACACCAAATTAAAGTTATCAGGAAATTTCTTTAATGAACTTTTATTGGATAAAGGGGATTTACTTGCCCCATATTTTGAGACTGCTTTTGATCAGTATTTTCATACTAACAGGTATTCTGCCAATCTTGATCTTGCTTCAAAGCTTAATAAAAAATACTACCTTAATGTATTATCATCATATTCGTATTATAACAGGTTAAAAAATACCTTTTATAAAGACCTTACTACATTGGAAAAGGTAATCACTGCAAATGAAGCCGATCATGATACTTCAATTTTTAATGCCTGCATATTCAGAGGATTTTTAAGTAAAAACGATACTTCTTCATTATTCAATTTTCAAATTGGTTACGATATTAATACAGAAAATGGAGTTGGTAAAAGAATTAAAGGCAACAGCCAGGTTATTGCTGATTATGCAGTTTTTACCACTTCAAGAATTAATTTAGACAAAATACAGATACAACCTGGTTTACGAATAAGTTACAATACAAAATACAAATCAACACCGGTATATTCAATTAATATTAAATATTCACCTGCCGAATCAATGAATTTCAGAGGTTCTTTTGCAAGAGGGTTTCGCGCACCATCGCTGAAAGAATTATATCTCTTTTTTGTTGATGTAAACCATAATGTACAAGGCAATCCTGACCTCTCTGCTGAATCATCGTATAATGCCAATTTTTCAGTAAATTACAACTTTTCAAAAGAAAACAACTTTTTTTCATTGGATGGAAATATATTTTATAACGATATCTCCAACATTATCACTCTTGCACAGGTTAAAGGACTGCTTTACAAATACGTCAATATTGACAGGTATCAGACACAAGGAAGTGAATTAGGCTTTACCTATCGCCTTCATCCACGTTTTACGGTTTATACCACCTGGTCGTTAACAGGCACTTCAGCTTTTACAACATCATCAGAAAATTTAAAGAAAAAATACTATTATAGCAATTTAGCAAGTGGCTTAGGTTATAAAAACACCAAATATCAGTTTGGATGGAGCATTGATATTAAAATGAATGGGAAAAAACCACAACTCTATATTGATGCCAATGGTAATATTGGTCAGGGATATCTTGAGCAATATACCATCGTTGATATCACCATAAAAAAGAACTTTTATGAAGACAGGCTAAGTTTTTCAACTGGAATAAAAAATTTACTAAATTATGTAAATATCATCAGTACCGGTGGAGTCGATGGTGCTCATACTGGTGGAAATGGGATGAGTCCGGTCGGTTGGGG
>Ga0172370_10000082_pt1 | contig 122304 bp, 113 predicted proteins | sample LakKiv5m_FD_114538 | JGI IMG/M metagenome (GOLD analysis project Ga0172370, IMG submission 114538) | Freshwater microbial communities from Kabuno Bay, South-Kivu, Congo - kab_022012_11.5m | ecosystem: Environmental > Aquatic > Freshwater > Lake | place: Democratic Republic of the Congo...
CGGAATAAGTGTTGAAGCAGGAATACACCCACTTAGCAAAACGGTTAGCGCGATAAACACTGACTGAATTGATTTTTTCATGCCCAATCTCCTTTGATTTAATTGCGCAAGGAAGCGCCTAACAGGGGATATGCCGCAGCCGTATAAGAGCTTTTGGACGGATTATCCCAGCCATCTAATCCCCTAATTCGGTTTGGATATTATACGGCTTTGGGTTAAAATAGAATGTGCAAATTATAAACTACTCTTTTAACAAAGGTCAATATGCAAAATCCACCCTCCACACCTCCGCAAGAAACCCCAAAAGGAAGAAAACTCCTCGAACAGGTCAGCGACGCCATCCGCATCAAGCACTACTCCCAACGCACCGAACAAACCTACATGGACTGGATTCGCCGCTACATCCTCTTCCACAAAAAACGCCATCCCAAAGACATGGGCGTTGAAGAAATTCAGGCATTCATCTCCCACCTTGCCGTCGAACGTAAACTCTCCGCCTCCTCTCAGAACCAGGCCCTCAGCGCAATCATCTTCCTCTATCGTCACGTTCTCAAAAAAGAGATCGAATTCCCCACCGACATCATCCGCGCCGAAAAATCCAAGACCCTCCCCGTCGTCCTCACCCAACAGGAAGCCATGACCGTTATCAGCAAAATGACAGGGCTTCCCCAACTGATGACAAAGATTCTCTACGGTAGCGGTTTGCGTCTAATGGAATGTCTCCGCCTGCGCGTCAAAGACATTGATTTCGGCAATCATCAGATCATTGTCCGCGACGGAAAAGGCGAAGACGACCGCGTCACCATCCTGCCCGACTCGATCATCCCCGCGCTTCACGCGCAGATCAAAATCGTCGCGCTCATTCATGGACAAGACCTCAAAAAAGGATTCGGCGTAGTTTATCTCCCTTATGCCTTGGCAAAAAAATTTCCCAACGCCTCCAAAGAGGAAATGTGGCAATACCTCTTCCCCGCCATCTCGCTCTCCATAGACCCCGTATCCAAAAAGACCATGCGCCACCACATAGACGAAACCGTCCTCCAAAAAGCAGTTCGCCGCGCCGCCCTCCTCGCCAAAATAGACAAGCCCGTCACCCCCCACACTTTCCGCCATAGCTTCGCCACCCAACTCTTGCAGGCAGGCTACGATATCCGTACCATCCAGGAACTCCTCGGACATAAAGACGTGAAGACCACCATGATTTACACTCACGTCCTCCAGCGCGGCGGCCTCGCCGTCAAATCTCCGCTGGATTACCCTCTCCCTCTGGGAGAGGGCAGGGTGAGGGACAAATGAAACTCGTCACCGTCGCCCAAATGCGCGCCATCGAAAAGGAAGCCGACGCCAGCGGCCTCTCCTATGCTGAAATGATGCAGAATGCCGGTCGCGGGCTGGCCGAACTCCTGCACGCCCTCGGTCAGGAGCAGGGTTGGGACGAAGTCACGGGCCTGGTCGGGCCGGGCAATAACGGCGGCGACACCCTCGTCGCCCTCGCCTGGCTTGCCGAGGCCGGCTGGCGCACGCATGCCTGGCTGCTCAACCGCAAATCGGGGCAGGACGAACTCGCCGCGCGTTATCTATCGGCGGGCGGCGAGCTCACTGAATCCGCGGTCGATCACGACCATGAAATTCTCAACGCTTATTTTAACCAGTCGGATGTCCTGCTGGATGGACTGCTTGGGACGGGGGTCAAACTCCCCCTTAAGAAAGAGGCGGCGCGCGTCCTCGAAAAAATAAATACCTTCCTCTCCGAAATCGATCCGCCCGTCTTCGTCCTCGCGGTCGATTGTCCCTCCGGCGTCGATTGCGACACAGGCGAAGCCACCGCCGAAACCATCCCTGCCGGCCTCACCCTCACCATGGCCGCCGTCAAGCAGGGCTTGTTGAAACTGCCCGCCTTTGAGTTTGTCGGCGAACTGGGGGCCGTCGATATCGGCCTGCCTGAAGATTTGGATTCGTGGCATGCGCTCAAGACCGAAGCTGCGGATTGGGACAGGGTCTCCGCGCTTTTGCCGGAGCGGACATCCGCCTCACACAAAGGGACGTTTGGTACGGCTTTCGTGGTAGCGGGTTCGGCCTCTTACACAGGCGCCGCCTTGCTGGCTGGCCGCGCCGCCTATCGCATCGGCGCAGGGCTGGTCACCCTGGCTGTCCCCGCACCCTTGCATGCCGCCCTCGCAGGTCACCTGCCCGAAGCCACCTGGGTCCTGCTCCCCCACGAAAACGGCTTCATTTCTGAGGACGCCTCTGATGATGTCTTGCAAAATCTTGCACGCGCCACCGCCTTCTTGATCGGCCCCGGCCTCGGTGATAATTCATCGACCCGAACCTTTATCGAAAATATCCTCCCCTCCATAAAAATTCCCCTGGTTATCGATGCAGACGCCCTGCGCCATCTAATCTCCCTCTCCCCTCGGGACGTGTACCCGAAAGGGGAGAGGGCTGGGCGACGCACTGAGCCTGTCGAAGTGGTGAGGGCTGGACGCACCGAGCCTGTCGATGTGGTGAGGGCGGCGGATTGGCATAAAAAACTATTCGCGCCCGCCGTATTGACCCCGCATCCCGGCGAAATGTCCGCCTTGACCGGTTTATCAATCTCGGAGATTCAATCCAACCGCGCGGAAATTGCCAGCCGCTACGCGCAGGCTTGGGGACATGTCGTCGTCTTGAAAGGCGCCTTCACCGTCGTCGCCTGCCCGCATGGACGTCTCGCCATCATCCCGGTTGCCACACCCGCTCTGGCCCGCGCCGGCACCGGCGATGTGCTGGCAGGCTTGATCGTCGGTCTCCTCGCCCAGGGTTTGGAAGCCTACGATGCCGCCCTTGCCGGCGCGTTCATCCACGCCCAGGCCGGCCTGCTCGCCGCCGAAACCCTCGGCGCCACCGCCTCCGTCCTGGCCAGTGACGTCCTGGAGTCAATCCCCGAAGTACTTGCTGAGTTGGAATAACCCCCGCTGGTTGAGTAGCCGTTGCTGGTTGAGTAGCCGCGCAGCGGCATATCGAAACCCAGCGGAGCATATCGAAACCCAGCGGAGCGTAGCGAAATCCGTATCGAAACCAGCAAAAAAAGAGACCCTCCTCCCGGAGAGTCTCTTTACCAATTACTAATTACCAATCACAGTCTCTAATCTCTGCTCACTCCTTAGCTATTCATGAACGCTTCAAGATTATCCTTGCTGATGCGGAAAGCCTTGCCGACTTTCTTGGCCTTCAAACTGCCATCCTGAATGGAGGCGATGATATCCTCCTCGGTCACCTTCATGAACTGGGCCGCTTCGGCCGGAGTCATGATGTCGGGCATCTTGGCGCCGGCAACAGGTGCGCCGCCTGCGGAAGTATTTTGCATTCCGCCTTGCAGGGCTTGTCCCATCAAATTGCCGATCCCCATCCCGGCCCCGATGCCGGCCGTCAGGCCGGCTCCGCCGCCTTCGTTCTGGGCCGCGTCGCGCATCGCATCCGCGGCTTGCAGCTGGCTGTAGGTTGCCATATCGAGCATACCCATGTCGCGCAATTCCTGGGCGGATTTATCGGAAGGCTTGAGGTTGCCGATGTAGAAAGACTTAAGCGTCAGACCGATCGCTTCAAAATCAGGCTGGGATTTCGCACGTACGGCTGCGCCGATCTCTTCCGTCAACCCGATCATTTCAGGCACGGAATTCTTTGCGCCGCTTTCGCCGAGCGCATCCTGCAATTTCGAGAGCAGCATGGTGCGTAAACGTTCTTCGATGCCGGAGGTGTGATACGCGCCTTGCGCGCCCACGATCTGCGTCACGAATTGCTGCGGATCCTTCACCTGGAATGAGTACGACCCAAATCCCTGCAGCAAGGCCACGCCCAGTCCCATGCCCGGGTTGCGCACGATGATCGGCTGCGGCGTGCCCCATTTTCTATTCGCAAATTCCTTGCGCGAAACGAAATACACTTCCGCAGGGAAAGGCGTGCGGTCATTGAACGCCTTCCCGATGAAATCGATCAATTTTGGGATGTTGGCGGTTACAATCGTGTGGCGTCCAGGTTTGAACACATCCAGCGCATTCCCGTCGCGGAAGAACACCGCGCTCTGGCTTTCGCGCACGATCACCTGGGAGCCGATGCGAAAATCGCCAATGCCCTGCTCTGGAAAGCGGTGGACGATCTCATCGGACATTTCATTTGCGTATTCAATGACATCGAAAATTCTAGCCATATCTCACTCCTTTTGAAAGAACAACGATTTTATTATAGTCGAACTGACTTTCAGGTACAAGAACCGTCTCTCTTATTTTATATCATTGCGAGGCGTTTTTTTGCCGACATCGTACCCGCGAAATACCCGAAGGGTGGATGGGTACCTGTGCCACGAAGTGGTAAGCGATCTCCGCTTTAACGGGTGCAGCTCATATTTCTTTACGAATTTCATCTCGATAAAGTTTCGAATCTCAACTGGCTTCTGGTCGCTGATAAATGCTCACTGTTCACTGACAACTGATAACTGTTCACTAATCCTTCATCGGCTTTCCCGTCTCTTTGGCTTTCACCATCATCACCTCCGCCAGGATGCTGATTGCGATCTCTTCGGGCGTTTCAGCTTGCAGTTCCAAACCCATCGGCGAGTGGACTCGCGCGATCTTTTCCTCGGAGATCCCCTTTTCCTTCAAGGCCTTGACGGTGGTTGCCCAGCGGCGGCGGGAGCCGATCGCGCCGATATATGCCGCGGCGGAGTCCAGCAGCGGGGCTAATCCCGCCGCATCCACGTTTGAGCCGCGGGTCGTCAGGATCAAAAAAGTCCGTTTATCGATTTTGATATGGTCGATAAGTTTGTCCATCGTCACCGCATAGTAAGCGTCTGCGCCTGGCGTTACTTCGGGGGTGCAGAATTCAGGGCGGTCGTCGCAGACTGCCACGCGGAATCCCAGCCACTTTGCCAGATGGACAACTGCTTTGCCCACATGTCCCGCGCCGATCACGACCAGCAATGGGGGAGCAAGGATCGGTTCCACAAACACCTCCACCTGGCCGCCGCACACGCCGGGGTCGCCGCGTGAGGGGTCAGCCATGTTGTAATGTAAGAGTCGCGCCTGGCCATCGCCAAGCGCCATCCACGCCTCATCGAGCACGCGATGCTCGAGGTCGCCGCCGCCCACCGTGCCGATGAATTTTCCATCGGGATAAACCAGCATTTTGCTGCCGACATGCCGCGGCGTGGAGCCTTCGCTGCTCGTCACCGTGCACAGCGCCGCACTGCCGTTTTCCATTTCGATTTCTGAGAGGGCCTGGTAAATGGATTTCATGATTCGATCTGAATTTTCTAAAATTATGAAAGTTCTTTTTCCGCAACCCGCGTGCGGATGGCTTCAACCAGAGCGTGAACGTAATTTAAGCCGTTTTTATTCGGGGTCTTTTCAAAGTGCTTCCAGCGGCGGGCTTCAAAGAACAGGCAGGTGCGCAGGTCTGTTAAAGATTGATTCAATTCCTTATTTTCTTTATATTGGCCTATCCCTTGTTTGGCGACTTCGCGGCATTTCTTGAAGGAGCCCCACTGGGTGTAGCCGTTATATGTTAGCGCAAAAGATTCGATTTTGCTCCAGCTTGCCCGCTTGGAAGGGATGTCTTTTTCTATTAATTGGGAATTGGGGATTCTATTCATTATTATCTTTCTGGCAATTCACGCATGATATGCGTCAATGCAAAGCGCGGCGCAGGCAGGACTGGCGCGAAGAAATATCAAAATTCTCTAAACGATCTTTTTGAGGGCTTGCTTATGCAAAGGCAGGTCGTCCTGAATGACATTCCATATATTGGCGGGGTTGACGCTGAAATTTTCCGGCACGATCTTTTTGCGGATGGCGATGATCTTGGACCACGGTAATTTTGAGTGAGCCGCCTGAAATTCAAGCGAGATATTACCGGCGGCTGCGCTGATAATCTCGATCTGTCTGATGGCTGCATCCTGTACCATGCAGCGGGAGCGAAATTCTCTTTCAGACATGCCTCTGGTATAGCTCTCTACCTGTTCTATTGCGTCGAGGATGCGCTGCAGCAGAACGGCGTCGCTATTGTTCATGGGTCGCCGTCTTATCTTCTTGATTCAATCGACCGGCCGGCAATTTTCCCTGCGCCAAACGTACATCGTCCCGGCGCTTTTTCGGGAGGACGGTTTCCAGATTTGTTCCGTGCTTATTCATATATCTATTTTACCGTACAAACGCCGTGCGGTGGATTAAGGTCGGTTATTTATTCAAATCTGAATATCCCCGCGCGAAAAACCGATGTAGGCCGGCTGACCAATCGCCCTTGCTGATTATCTCTCCAGCAAACCCAGCACGGCAGGCAGCAGCTGTTTCTTTCTTGATACGATACCCAGGGCATCGCGTGTGCCGTCGGGCAGGGGCGGGTAAGGCAGGTCGTTCAAAACAGTGGGAGCATCGGATGAGATCAGCAGGCGGCTCGTACCGCGCACGATATCGGTGACCAGCAGCATGGCGAAATCCAAACCGCGTTTGTCGCGCAGGCCGTTCAATGCGTTTTGAAGCGGATCGAGATGTTCGCTCAATTGCAGGATGTCCGTGACTTCGACCTGGGCAACCGCGAATTTGAATCCGCCGCCTTCGAAGGGTTTGATGTCTGTGCTGACGATCTCCTCGGGTTTGCGGTTGGAGAGTCCTGCGCCGGCGTTCAGCACGGCTTTGCCGTAGGATTCGATGGTCTCGCCTTTAAGCGGACTTCCGCCCACGAAAGCCCAGCGTGCCAGGCGTTCGGCGGCGTCTTTGTCGCGCTGCGTGGTCGTGGGAGATGTCAGGACGAGCGTATCAGATGTCAGTCCAGCCAGGAGCATGCCTGCCAGCAGAGGCGGCATGGAGAGTCCGGCCTCGGCGGTTAATTCCGTCACCAGCGTGGAAGTCGATCCAACCGTGTCCACGGTGAAGCGGATTGGTTGATGGGTGTAGGGGTTGCCGAGGCGGTGATGATCGAGGATCTCGAGCAGTTCCGCTTCTTCGAGCGCGGCGATTGCCTGACGCGGTTCGTTGTGGTCCACCAGAATGACCTTAAGCCGCGGGGGATTTAAAACTTCGCGCTGGTGTGCAATGCCCATGTAGACGCCTTGTTCATCCACGACCCAGTAGTCATTGTGTTCGTCCCGTAATAATTTATTGAGTGAATCGCGGATGTGGGCGTTCGCCTGATACTTCGGGACGGCCGTATCCGCGGCGTCCTGGCATTGGGCCGACATCATTTCGCTGACGGTTGTATCGCCGGGACGGGGTCCGAGCGTTTCGGTGAAATATTTGAAAAGGCTCATGCCGTCGATAATGCCGTAAGGCATGCCGTCCTCGCTGACGACGGGCGCAATCCCGCCTGTTTTGCTTGCGAGGCTCCATGCGGCGCCAAGTTGTGAATCCGGGCGGATGGTATCGAGGCGGCTCATGACCGAGCCGAAGCGGGCCGAGGCGTCCGTCAGCAGGATCGGCGCCTCGAGGCTGAGTGTTTTTAATACCCACAATGACTGTGCATTAAGGGCGCCGGCGCGTGCGGCCAGGGCGTTGGCGCTATCGCGTTCGCGCAGCAGCCAGGCGTAGCCCATTGCGGATGCGATTGAGTCGGTGTCGGGATTGATGTGGCCTACTACATAAATTGGGTCGGACATTTAGTTCTTTCTTCTCCAGCATGGTTGAAAATTAAAGATAACCTCCTGATTATATCTCGGCTTCCAGGTTCGTCCTGCGGTAACATTTCCTTGCTCAACGAAAAACCAGACGGGTTGCGCGTCTTTCTTAACTTGAACCTGCTCCGGTTTACTGATGCTTGATCGCTCGCCAAACTTTCTCCGGCGTAACGGGAATCTCATCTACATTCACGCCCAAAGCATCCAGCACGGCATTGCCGACCGCAGGCGCAACTCCATCCATCGGAATCTCCGCCACGGCTTTCACGCCAAATGGATGGCTTGGCTCGAATGTTTCCACAAAGATGGTTTCGAGTTCGGGCATCTCATCTGCGCGGAAGATATGATAACGGTCAAAATCCCTTTCAATGGCATGGCCTCTTTGATCGTAGCGCATCTCCTCGCAGACGGCATAACCGAGCGCCTGGGTCATCCCGCCCTCGATCTGACCCGAAGCCGTCAGCGGATTCACGATCACGCCCGAATCAACTGCCATCACCAGCCTGTCCACCGTGACCTGACCCGTTTCTGTGTCCACACTGACTTCGGCAAACTGCGCCGCGAAAGGCGGCGGCGAGACAGGCGAGACATAGCTGGCCACGCCCATGATCTGTTCCTGGTTGTTCTTATGGAGCGAGTCCAGTGCAATTTCAGAAAGCGGAATACTTTGTCCGTTTGGCGCAAAAACCATTCGGTTGGAAAGTTGCAAGTTGGAAGGTTCAACCTGCAAACCTGCAACCTTGAACATTTCAACCGCTCTTGCTTTGATTCTCTCCGCCACGATCTGTGCCGCTTTGGTTGCGGCTGTGCCTGAAATATAGGTTGTGGATGAGGCGTATGCGCCCTTGTCGAATGGCGTGAAATCTGTATCGGATGAATATGTGATCATATCCTCGACAGGCACGCCCAGGACTTCCGCGGCCATTTGCGCGAGGACGGTATCCGAGCCGGTGCCCAGATCGGTTGCGCCGACCAATAGATTAAACGAACCGTCGTCATTCATCTTGATCGATGCGCCGCCCATATCGAGGTAGGGAATGGCTGTCCCTTGCATGACCATGGCGACGCCGATGCCTTTGCGTTTGTGGGGTAAATTGACTGTTTGTCCGGCGCGCCACTTCTCATTTCCGAATTTATCGTCCCAGCCAATTGCGGCGCGGCCTTGCGCCACACATTGTTCGAGACCGACCGTATGGATGATCTCTGGGCGCGGCTCGCGGCCTTCATTCCATGCCGTTGAAAACGGATGATATTCGCCCGCGTGAATGGCGTTCTTCAAACGGAAATCGATCGGGTCGAAACCCATGGCGCGCGCGATTTTCTCCATGTGACGGTCGAGCGGCCAGTATCCCTGCGGCACGCCGTATCCGCGGAAGGCGCCGGAAGGAGGGGTGTTGGTGTAGACCACATCGGCATAAAAACGGATATTGGGCGCTGTGCGATATTCCCCGTCGCCTACATAGAGCGCCATCGCTTTGTGACCTGTGTTGCCAGTCACGGTCAACGCATGACAGCCGTATGCGCCGGTATCTGAAAGCGCGTACATCGAATTGGCGGTGATGGTTCCATCCTTCTTGACGCCCGTCTTCATCCTCACGCGCATCGGATGGCGGGAACGTGCGGCGATGAACTCTTCTTCGCGGGAGTATTCATAGATCACAGGGCGTTTGGTGGCGATCGTGAGATGCGCGGCGACATCTTCCATGAGAACTTCCTGTTTGCCGCCGAAACCGCCGCCGATGCGCGGCTTGATCACGCGGATTCTTTTTACGGGTAATCCCAAAACGGGAGCGAGCATGCGCCTGACGTGGAAAGGCACTTGCGTGGAGGTGCGGATCACCAGGCGGTCATCTTCGTCCCAATAGGTGACCGCCACATGCGGCTCGATATGCGCCTGCTGGACTTTTGGGACTTCGTATTCGGCTTCGAAAATTTCGTCGGCTTCCTGAAAGCCTTTTTCCACGTCGCCGATGTCGATGCGGATTTCAGCAGCCAGATTCTTCTGCGGGTTGGAATCCGCAAAGTCCACATATTCAGGTTCGTCGTGAATTTTGATTGCATCGGGTTTCATTGCATCGCGCGAGTCCAAAATCATGGGCAGGATTTCATATTCAACTTCGATCAGTGACAAGGCTTTCTCTGCAATTTCCGAGGTCTCTGCGGCCACGAAGGCCACCCGGTCACCGACAAAGCGGACTTTATGATCCAAAGAAAAGGTATCCAGGGGTCCGGGGATCGGGTCTGATTGGCCCGCGGTGGAATACACCACCCGTGGGATATCCTGCCATGTCAGCACGGCAGCGACTCCCTCGAGCGCCTTCGCCCTGATTGTATTGATCTTTTTGATTTTGGCGTGAGCGTGCGGCGAATGTAAAACCTTGGCGTGCAGCAATCCGCGCTTTTCGAAATCGCCAGTGAAGGCAGGTTTGCCCTGTACAAGTTTGATGGCATCCACTTTGATCTCCGGCTTGCCGACCGTTTGCCAGGTCTGGCTTTCGGGTGTCAGGACTACTTTGGGCCGAACCAGCACACCCGTGGATGAAGAAGCGGGGGCGTCATTGGAAGGGGTATCAGGTTTGGGTGCTCCGAAATCCCAATTAATGGATGAGATGTCGAAGGGTTCGTCGCCGCGCAGTTCCGCCGCGGCTTTCATCACCGCCTGGACGGGTTTGAGATAACCTGTGCAGCGGCAGAGCACGCCAGAGATCGCCTCGCGGATCTCCGCCTCAGTTGGGTTTGGGTTTTTCTCAAGCAGACTCTTCGCTGCCAGGATTTGCGCCGGCGTGCAGTATCCGCATTGGATCGCGCCTGATTCAACGAAAGCCTTTTGAAGAGGGTGCAAGCCGTCGGTCTTCTTCCAGCCTTGTTCGGGATGTTCGCCAAGCGCTTCGATGGTGGCGATGTCCTGACCTTCAGCCTGCGCGGCAAGCAGCGAACCTGCGTTGACGGGTTTGCCATTTAATAAAATCGTATCTGCACCGGAGAGGCCGCCTTCATCGCCGAATTTGACTCCGTGATAACCAAGCTCGCGCAGAGCGGCGAACAGGGTGGTGGATGGGGCCGTATTAATAAAGTGTTCAATGCCGTTGATCTTGAGGGTGATGTTCATTGGAACTCCTATGGTTTACAGATATATCCTGGGATAAGCGATCTGGTAACTGTGTACTTCAAATTCATTTCAGCCGTTTTTTCAACTCCTGAAAATGAGCAAGGATATCGGGATGGAGATCGTATTTACCTGCATTGGTCACGGCATTTTGTACGATGGCTTCCAACTTTTTCAGGTTTATATGGTTTTGTTGAATTAGAAAGACAATGTCTTCGTAATCGTTATCCAGACCGCGATCTACTTTACTGAGCGCAATGCTGTACGGGTCGGCAACATAAACATTCAAGTTCCCAAATTGGGCGATAGGGATCGTTCGCTGTTCGCTCCCTTGCGGCAGTGGAATGAAACGCTCGATAGGGACGGGATCAATGAGGATTTTCAATTCGCTGGCAATTTTGATGATTTGCCGGTGCAATTCGTTTGGGTTAACATCGTCGCCGACAAAATCAATGTCGACAGTCAATCGCGGACTTCCAAGAAGGATCAACGCGCTTCCGCCAATCAAGGTTAAACGAGAGGCAGGCGGAACGCGTTCTCCCAGCGTAGTCAAAACACTTTGGAGTTCTATGCGGTTCATAATTACGCCTTTTGCAGTTCCATTTGCCTCAGCCAGACATCTGCCGCGTGTTCATACGTCCCAAGCCAATTGACGGATTGTCTGCTCAGAATTTGGTGTTGTTTTGCCAGTTGTATTAGCGCCCGGTCGGGTTTTTTATCTGGCGAGAATCCCAACTTGCCTGAAAACAAATCGGGGAGTCGGGGTTGTTTACCAAGGATTTGGGTTATTCGTTTGCGATATTTTTTTTGAAGAAATACGGCGGCGGTATAGTAAAACCGAAGTACGAATTGACTTGTTTGCGTAGAAAGCGACCTGTCTGCAATTTCCACATCGGCTGAGAATTCAGGATGGCGCAGGAACAGGGGAATTAATGAGAAGCGCACGCGCGCATTTGCGCTCTGCGCCAGCGACGCGATGAGATTTGCAGGAGCAAGCAAAGGCGTTGAACTGAGCTGGTGTCCCATCAAGAATCGCACATCCCGCGCCCAGAGTTCGGAAACCAATTGGTCTTCAAGCGATGGAGTATTCATTTGCTTCTCACTATTTTGATCTTTTCCATTAACCAGTAGCGTTGGCAGTGGATGGCGCTGCGACTATTGGATGTTCAATGCCGTTGAACTTGAGTGTGGTGTTCATGCGAACTCCTTTTAGAGTCCGTGTCACCCTGAGCGCAGCGAAGGGTCTCTACGCATGAGCGCGAGACTCTTCGGTCGCAAAAAACGCTCCCTCAGATTGACATGAAATTTTCTACAAAACCTTCGTCACTTTCAAGCCAGCATTCGCGCCTTCAAGCGCCGCCTGCGAGCCGACCACGACCACCGCATTCGATTGCGCCACTTTTTCAAGTACTTCGCCGAAGGCAATGAAATCCTCGCCGTTGGTGGATAATACTTCATCGCGGATTCTTTGGCGCATTTCGTCTGTGCGCTGTGTGAGGTGGCGCATCATCGAAGTATATCCCTTTGCGTCCGGCAGTCGATAAGCATCCAGTTCACCGATGGCGGCGATGATGGCTTTCTTCAACTCATGACCCGACAAACGCGAGGTATCGAGCCCTTTCAGGAAGGCGGCTGCATTATCGTAATTATCAATGGTCGCAGCGATGTTCGGGTCGCGATAGGATAGGAAACTGAACACACCTGTGCCGTCGTCAAATTGAGCGAAGGCGCCGTAGGCACCGCCCAGCACGCGCACTTTTTCCCATAAATAAGCCATGCGCAAATACCCGATCACAACCTCGGAAGAGCCGTCAAATTTGTAGCCGTATTCGTACAGGTTCGCGCCCTTGCCGACGTAATTGACCTGCGCGGGTATCGCAAGACCTTCTCTTTCGATCTTTGTTTCAATTTCAAAATCCTTCAATGGCAGGTCTTTTACCGGCAGGGCAAAAATGAAGTTTTCCAGATGCGGTCGCACGGTTTTCCAATTGGCAGAATCAAGCGTCACGTTGACCAGCGCGGATTTGCTGTTGATCAACCCGTCGCGCATGTCCTCCAGTTTCTTCAACACCCTCGGCCAATTCCTGTCAATGTCACTTGCCAGTTCGCGCAATGCAAAAAGATAGCCAACGCCTTTGGTCTGGTCGTTGATCCAGCCAGCGCCGCCGAATTGCGCGCGCAGGCGTGTATTTGCAAAGCGATGCCCCGCGGGAGCCAGTCCAGACTCAAGCTCTGATTTTTCCTCGAGCACAATTTGTTTGAGTCTTGCGCGGTTGTCAAATTTCGTGGTGAGCAGCACATCCCTGATGATGTTCATCATCTCGGTGGATTTATCCACGGTGGACTTGCCTCGAATCATCAGCATCGCCACGCTCTCGCCGGACTTTTGAACTGTGGCGGCCATCGAGGAGCCGTAGATTCCGCCTGTGCTTTTACCGATGCGCTGTGAGAGTTTGACGTAGTCTTCGGTCTCAGTGCCCATTTCAAAGAGGGCGCGCGCGAAGATTTCAGTGAGTGGCAGCAGTTCCTGCGGCATGGCGCGCAGGTCGAAGCCGAGGTCGAGATAGAGGATGCCGTTGGTGAAGATGTCGTGATACAAGACCTTTGTATCCTGGACCTGGATCTCTTCAATTGGAATTGCCTTGGCATCCTTATCGAGGTCCTTCAGGTCCAGCACAGGCAGTGTCTCCAATGCTTCGGCTGAGTCGGGGGTTTCCTGTTTGAGTTTGAGTTGTCTGGCGTTCTCTACCCACTGATGCAATTCGTCCGCGCTCATCGATTCGCGGCGGGTGGCGAGGCGGGTTGTCTCCTCTGCCTCGAAGCGGCGGGCAAGCTCAGGGTCGGGTTTGAAGCGGATGGTTGTCCTGTGGACGTTATCCAGTAAATAGGTCTGGATCATTTTCTCGAAGTAGCGCTTGTCGTTTGCCAACCTTGTTTTGATCTCATTCAGCGGCGCTTCGAAAGTCAGCAGTTTGAAGGGGTCGTCTTCGTGCAGCCAGGTGGTGAGCGAACGAAGCATGACGGCGATTCCGCGCGGGAATGCGCCAGTGTTGTTTTCGCGCAAGGCAAATTCAATCGTATTGATCGAAGCGGCGATCATTTCAGGGTCTATGCCATCACGGACAAGTTGTTCGAGCGTATCGAGAATCAACCTTTCGATTTTCCTTGCATGGCGCGCGCGCGTGCCTTTGAGACCTGTCGAGAAGATCATCTCACGCAAATCCGATTCGAGGCCAAGCCCTGCAAGGTCTTCGCCGAGACCCGAATCAAGCAGGGCTTTCTTAAGCGGGGAAGCCGGCGTGTCGATCAGCGCGTGTCCTAAAATTTGAAAGCTGAAATTCAAGGCCGGGTCGGAGGCTTCGGGTAGTTTCCAGTTGACCGTCAGATAGTGTTTCTTTTCGATATCTGCATCTGTGCCTGCATCGTAGAAATAGTCAACTTTCCTGGGGCGCTTGAATGGTTTTGCAAGCGGCACAGCTGATTTGACCTTCTTCTTTTTATATGGCTTGAGATACCCTTCCATTAACTTTAAGCGTTTATCAGGGTCGTCGTTGCCGTAAAAGAAGATGAACGCATTGGATGGATGATAATAACTTTCCCAGAAGCCTTTGAAGTTTTCATAGGTGAGATCGGGGATGTTGGCAGGGTCGCCGCCTGAATCCACGCCGTAGACATGTTTCGGGAAAAGGGATTGCTGTATGGTGCGCGCCAATAAATTTTCAGGCGAGGAATACGCGCCTTTCATTTCATTGAATACAACGCCCTTGTACGCGAGCGGCTCGGAGACAGCCTTGATCTCGTAATGCCAGCCTTCCTGCATCAATGTTTGCTCGCTGATCAGCGGATGCAGCACCGCGTCCATGTAGACATCGATCAGGTTGTAAAAATCCTGCATATTCTGACTGGCAACGGGGTAGCATGTTTTGTCTGGATATGTGAACGCGTTGACAAAGGTTGCCAGCGAGCCCTTGAGTAATTCGACGAATGGTTCTTTAACGGGATACTTCTGCGATCCGCCCAGAACAGAATGCTCGAGGATGTGCGCCACACCGCTCGAATCCCTGGGGGTGGTGCGGAAGTTGATGCTGAAGACTTTGTTCTCATCGTCATTGACGATGGAAAGCAGGCGCGCGCCCGTTCGTTTATGCGCGTATAACCTTGCAATGGAATTGATTTCAGGGATGTGTTGTTCTGTAATTAATGTGAATGATCTTGACATGCTGTGTCCTGTTTGTTGTCGAAAATCGGGGTGTTGGATTGTTATTCGTTTCAAGTATTATGTTAGATTAACATGCTTTAATTGCCGTTTGGAAAATAGCAGGTTTATGTTTGCTCGGATTCAGCCGCGCCTGCCAGGAAGAGTTCATTCAGATATTTTATGTCATCCCATTTGATTTCGCGCAAACCGAGCGCATAGTCTATCTGACCGGCCAGATCTGAAAATACATCATCGTTGATCGCATTGCTGGCCAGTAATTCTGTGATCTGGAGCCGTTGAAAACTAAGAAATTCACGCCAGGCGGTGTCCAGTTCCTCCGCTTCCACTTCGGGATGTGATTTTAAGATGTCCCTGACTTCATTGGCCAGATTCTTGGAATATGGGTTGAGCACGCCAGACATGATCTCCCAGACATGTTTGGAGATCATGCCGGTCTTATAGATTTTCTCCAGATGATCGTAGCTTGCTTTTGTAGATGCGGCTCGGGCGCGGCGGAGATCATATTCATTGCGATCCTCCCTGGGGGTGATGATCTGTAATTTTTTGATGACTGCACTCATACTCGCACCCTGGACGAGCAGGGTGAACAGCACGAGTCCGAAGACCATTGCCAGGAGTTGACTGCTGATCTCTGAATTAAGTTTCGATGACAGGCTTAGAACGAGCGCGAGCGAGATCGCGCCGCGCAAACCGCCCCAGTAAATGATATGTTTCCATCTAGTGGGGATGGATTTGAATGGCTGGAGCAATCCGTAGATGACCAGCAGGCGGGATACCATTGCGGCCAGAATTCCCCAGATAATCGCCTGCCAGTTATTTGCGATGAGGAATAGGTCGGTCACCAGGCCAATTAATAAAAATACGAATGAGTTTGAGATAAACGACATGAACTCCCAAAAGTTGAAGACCACGATACGCGTGGTGGGAGACATGCCGCGTGGGCCGATCCTTCCATTTACAAGTCCCGCGGCTACCACCGCCAGCACGCCGCTCACGTGGAACGATTCGGCGATAATGAAAGCTCCATATGCCAAAACAAAGGTAATGGCGGTTTCGATTAAGTGGTCGTCGATGCGCGAGATCATGAGCGAGGCTAAAATACCCAATATAAAACCAATTCCCAACCCAACGCCTGCGCTAAGGATGAAGGCGCTAATCCCTTCCCGCAGATTAAATACACCGGTGGTCGCCGCAGCGACGGCGATATTGAAGATCACTATGGCTGTGCCGTCGTTTAGCAGGCTTTCGCCTTCCAGCAGAACCTGGAGTCTTTTCGGCACACCCAGGGTTTTGAATAATGCGATCACTGCAATGGGATCGGTTGCCGCGATGATCGATCCAAAGATGATGGCGGATCCGATTGACATTCCCGCACCGTATGCGACTATCCCACCGACCAGGAAAGTGGTTATTAACACACCCCCGATAGCCAGGACCAGGATCGCAAAAATATTTCGTCTCAGGTCAGGCATGGGAAGATGAAACGCCGCTTCAAAGATCAATGGGGGAACAAAGACGCCTAAAATGATTTCTGAATTCAATTCAACATGGAATTCCTTGAACAAGATCGACAGCACCGCGCCTACAAGTACCAGACCCACCGTGTATGGCATTCGTAACCTGTGGGCAAGGATGCCGACAAAGGTTGCGATCAACAGCAACCCCACGGCAAATTCTTCAATCAGTAAAATTTCCGACATTATTTCTCCATTCCCGCGCGCACCAGTTCACGTAACTCGTTTATTAAATGTTTTTGGCCGTCTTCCTTATAATACCAAATGTCCCACCCGTTGACCGGCGCACCTTTCATCAGTGACTTTGCCACACTATGGATCGAGCCTGTGATATCGCCGCATTTGATATGTCCGTTGGATAGGATTTTTGCGCATGCGCTGTCCCTGCCAAAATACAGGGTCTGGCCTGGTTTGAGGAGACCGTTCTCGAGCAGCGCCCCAAACGGGACCCGTACCTGATTGCGCTTCTCTGGCAATTCCAACGCCTCGGCAGGGGAGGCTTTGACCGCAGCGATGCGTTTTTGCGCGACCTTGATGTATTTTTTGTCACGCTCAATGCCGATGAAACTGCGTCCGAGTTTCTTGGCAACTGCGCCAGTTGTGCCGCTCCCAAAAAATGGATCCAGAATGACATCGCCCTTATTCGAGGATGAGAGCATGACCCGATATAACAAGGCCTCCGGCTTCTGGGTGGGATGCGCTTTCGTGCCATTTGATTTGATCCTCTCCTTGCCGGTTGCCAGCGGAAGGACCCAGTCACTGCGCATTTGCAGATCGTCGTTCAGGGCTTTCATCGCTTGGTGGTTGAAGGTGTATTTCGCGCCTTTTTTCTTTTGCGCCCAAATGATGGTTTCATGGGCGTTCGTGAAGCGCACGCCCCGAAAATTTGGCATGGGATTGGTTTTCAGCCAAATTACATCGTTCAAGATCCAGAATCCCAGATCCTGCATGATCGCGCCAACGCGATAAATATTGTGATACGAGCCGATGACCCAGATCGTACCCGTCTCTTTCAGCACCCGTTGACTTGCGCGTAACCATGCAAGGGTAAATTCATCATACGCGGCAAAGCTTGAAAACTTATCCCAATGATTATTGACCGCGGCCACTTTGCTGAGGTTGGGGCGATAGAGGTCATTTTGCAATTGCAGGTTATATGGGGGATCAGCGAATACCAAATCCACCGAGTTCTCGGGGAGCGAATTGAGAATCTCGATGCAATTGCCTTGCAGGATTTGGTTGAGGGAGATTTTTATTTTAGCCAACTCTGTTCTATCTCTCTAGCTTGTTTAATGAAATACTCTTTTACGGTCTGCCATGAGATCGTGTCCATCAGGTATGGCTCACTCTCATTTTCTGCATTTTCAAAATAGACCAGCCGCTTGGTGGCCTGTGTCTCAAAGTCTCGAACGGATGGATACTTTTGGTCAGCTATATTAAATAAATGCTTGAGCGGCATGTGTTTGCAGATGAAATAAAGATCGTAGAAATCCTTGCGTGCGGCACGAGAGAGCATGGCATCAAGTTTCATTAAAGCAATATCTTCAATGGACGCAATTCGTATCCCTTCAATTTCAACCAATGGGGCAACGAGAGGAAATCCATATCGATAAAAGCCCACCCTTATTGTCTTTGTAAGGTAAACAAGATTACCCCATGAAGAGTCTGCCAGTGTGTTGGGAAAGCTGGAGAGCGAATTTTCCAGCACAGGACGAATGGAGGGTATGTCTTCATTGGAAGAAAAAAAATCCAGATCAACCGAGGTGCGATGCCCGATTTGCAGGGCAAGAGCCGTCCCCCCTGCAAGGTAAAAACTTTCCGCAATTGCGCTTTGCGAGAATTCAAGCAAGATAAGACGCATGTCCTCGGTAATGGTATTCCAGAATAATTTGCTCATTCGGTATCTTCCAACACAATTTGCCAGAATACAAGATGCGGCTGCGGAAGTTTATCTTTTCCAAATTGCCTGACCCATGCAGCGATTTGCTCTTGTGAATAAACCGTGAATAACCAGCGTATTTCTGATCGATTTCCGAATTGCAGAGTACGCTCAATAATCGTATGAGAATCTTTTTGCGGATTCAGTTTGGAAAATTCATATTCCTGGAGGAATGGGGCTAGAGTGGGAGGAATGGCTGACATATTTATTCAGTATATCAATCTAAATCAAACTCAATGAGTTCTCAGATATGAAGCTGAGAAGCTTGATGTAATTGCCTTGCAGGATCTGGTTGATGGGGAGTTTAGTCACTTGCTGAATTATACCTTTGGAGGAATCCAATCAGGATGAGGTGTTCATAAATTCTTGAATTTCATCCCCTCAATGCCCTATTCCAGGGCGGACGAAAACAACGCGTCCAGGTCCTCGTCATTTACGATCGTGGGAGGCGCGGTACGCAGGGCGTAAGCCCAAACACCGCTTTCATTCATCAGGGCGGCGACCTCATAGGGCGTGAGCAGGAATTCGAGTTTTTGCGCTTCGATAAATTCCAATATTAATTTATGGGACGGTTTTTCTGTTTTGAAGCTTTTCTGGACCTGGCCGAGGAAATATTTGGCGCTTTCCTGCGAGATCTGAAATTGCGCTGCTATCTTTTCAAAGGGTTTGATCTTATCCATGTTTTTATTGTACCTGATGGGCGGTCCGGGCGTGGACTTGTAAGATCATCCCCTTGTGTGGGGCTCCCGCAGCGCGTTGACCTTCGCTCACATGTCATTGCGAGCGATAGCGAAGCAATCTCCAAGGGGGGCGATGTCTTCTCTTGCGGTTGAGGCTTAAACAATTCATTTTGCTGAGAATAGTTCTTCCAACTCATCCACCGTATCTTGAACGAAATCTCCATATCCCCAACCGATGTCTGAAGTTTTTCTCACCGCCATTAAACGTGATCTGAATAAATCGTACAATTCATATTTTGCAGGGCTTCGGCGTAATTCCACTGCAAAGTGTTCCAACATGTTAATGAGCCTGTCGTAAAACGGTTCGTCAATATCGCCAACATCATTTGTAAAGGCGTGTCCGCGCTCAACATACGTTAGCATTAAATCAAGTGTGCCGCGCAAATCGCTCGTGGATTTCCGATATTCGCTAATGATTTTCTTTGCTTCTCGAAAACGCGGCATGTGAGGCATTCCTCCAGTTTCCTTGTAAAGGTAGTTGATAACTTTCCGGCGACAATCTTCAAGATACTTGGAATCTTGGACCACTGGTAAAAGCTTTGCCCTCAATCAGGCTTTATTCTGCGGGGACAAGTCATGCAATCCCTTCATCAATTTGATAACATCATTCACAGGAAGTTCTCTCAGTTGTTTGTCTATTCCAGTCCACGACATGACTATTTTCTCCTTGTGCCACCATCCGAGACCCTAAGGGTTTCCTTGACTGAATCGCATTCTGGCAGGCAAGACTCTCCTGCTTGACATGACGAAGGTTCACGGGAAAAACCCTTAGGGTCTTCATAGTTCACCTTTGAAAACCTTATCTAAAACACTTGGCAACAACGCGTCCAATTCCTCCCCCGTAGCGGACTGTAACTCCCGCAGCGACGCATCCACTTGACCAGGAAAAAAACTACCTGTCCCAAAATATGAACATCTGTCATCAAGCTATGGGCAGATCTTCATCGCTCAAAGAATTCCCATAAGGATGCCAGCAGAAACAACGGTACCACGAGCAGATATATTCTAAATACATCCCGCATGGCTTCTTTTGGAATGCCCAGCCATTTTTCACCTTGGTAAAAGGATCTCGGTTTCCATAAAGCCAGACCCGTATTTATCCCTGCTCCGCCCGCCAGCACGTACGGGATCAGTTGCAGCATCAGCGTAACTAAATAATATATGGCTTCCTTCGGTTCAGCGAATCGGCTGGCATGCGAACTATCAATGGAGACGATACCCCCGATCCAACCACGATAGGCTATGAGGGGATAAGAAAAAACAACTCCCAAGCCTCCAAGTGTATCGGCGATGGCCCCATAAAGGTTACCTCCAAAATCGAGAACGGCAGCTCGTAAACGGTCGTTTTGTTGAAGCGCAATAATGGTCGGGCTGGATTGCGCCCCGGAGACAATACGATCTCGATAAGCAAGCGCCCATTCATTCCCAGTATGTACCATGACAATACCAACACTCACTGAAACCAGATATGTGAGGGCAACCGTTAGGATTGCTATCCGCGCCCGATGAAGAGTGCGCGTCACTAACGCAAAAATGCCGTGGGTTTCACCTTTATCTTGCTTCACAACTCTCACTTAAACGCCCCTCCCTGTGGTCGCAGCACGGACGGTAGCAACGCATCCAATGCCTCTCCCGTCTGGGACCGTAACTCCCGCAGCGATATCATCCCCTTGTGGGACGCCAGCCGTTTGAGTATTCGTGATCTTATTCGTGGACGGTTTCTCTCCACCATAGCTCACCCTTTAAGCGGACATTCCCTGCGCAGAATGCATAACATTGTTAATCCTTTATTTTGTCTGATATAGTTTCCATAGTCATAATGGGTTTCCAATTTGAAAAAGGAACTGGAAATTTTGGTTCTAAATCCCTAATTCCAGTAAGTCCCAAAATCATGTAGCCATAGAACCGACTCAACAAAATCATATCGTTTATTGATTGTTCAATTTCTCTGCTTGATTGCATACCACCTTGTGTTGTAACCCAATCGGGGTGTGCATATCTATGCCTTAGCCGATTGTAAGCTTCGATGATGGCTTCTGTTTTCTGTTTCCATTTCAAATCATGCATACCAGACAAATAATCTGCCTGAAATTGCTTTAAGATTTTTGGCGGCTTAAATGGGTCGTCGCGTGTTGATCTGTTTGGGACGAAAGGCAATTTATAAAGAGTTCTTAGTGAAGCCTCCAAAACCGTCGATAGCAATAATGCCTGTCCTGCATCTGAATTTTGCTTGGATACATCAACTATTTGCCAGAACATTTTTCTGATTACGAATTCCTTCTCGCTCTTTTCAGAAAGAAAAAATGCCAATGACCCTGCTATTTCTTTTGGAAGAATATCGAAGTCAAAAAGGCGAAAAATCAAACCAAGTGATGCTGTGCTTTCGTTTGCATTGTACTCTTGTGCAATCCGATGTCCACGATATGCTTCATGAAATCTTAACCTCGCAATGCTGCCTGAAATAATGGATAGTGAATCTTGCAAAGCTTCGGCAAGTTGCCAACTTTTGCCTTTTGACCAATGGGCTTTGGGCAATGACCAATTTAGATAAATGTATTTACTTTCTGCTATTTCACCGGATACGTGTTCTTCATTATTCCCCATGTAATCAAAACCTGTTCGAGAAAAGCTTTCCCCGAAAGGTTTATCTCCTATTTTTACATCTTTGTGAATGGAATCGGGAAATATTAAATTTTCGTTTACTTCATATATTGCCGACCCAAGCCAATTATTCTTCATAGATCGATTTTGAGTGTTGGTGTATTGAAAAAACACAGCCCTCCCAAAATTAATAGTAAGAGATTGATTAAAATGCAAATCAGAATCCCTCAAATTTAATGGTGGTGTCATTACTGCAAATTCCCCCCAGGTCGTTTTAATTTCAAGCATTATTCTAAGTGGCGTTACTATTTCTATCGACCTAATTTCCACTTTGCTTGGTCTGTTTCCCTTGAGGATTTTCGCAACCAAATGAAAACCTTTTTCAGGTAACCATGTTAATACACCATTTCCTCGGAAGATTATTCCTCCGTGTTGAAACCACAGATTGTCAACGTAATACTCTTTTGTGTCTAAGTATTTATTTTTCATTTGTGTATATATTTTCCTGATATTTTTAATCGTTGTATTTACTTCAATATGCTGCGCAAAGGAAATAGTAAACAGGCTTACAATTCTCCCTTAAACGCCCTATCCAGCACGGACGGTAGCAACGCATCCAATTCCTCTCCCGTCTGGGACTGCAACTCCCGCAACGATATCATCCCCTTGTGGGACGCCAGCCGCGCCAAAAGACCATCCACGAATTTTTCACGAATGCACGAATCCTGCGTCTTCCATTCGTAAATTCGTGATCTTATTCGTGGACGGTTTCTCTCCATCACAACTCTCCCTTAAACGCCCTATCCAGCACGGATAGCATCCCCTTTGGGGACGGCGGCAATGCAAATTCCTTTGAATCTTTAAAGATTTTTACCTTCCTACTTCAAACCCGCCAAGCATCTCTTCGCCAGGGTCGCGGCCACATCCATGCGATATTCCGCGGAAGCCCATTCGTCGTTGGCTTCGTGGCAGGCGTTGCTGGCGGAGATTTCCAAACCATCGGCCTCGGTGCCGTCCATTGCCAGCAGGGGATTCTTGCCATAGCCGCCGAGCGCCAGACGTGCGCGGCCCGAACTCCACTGAGTTAACGCAGCGCACAGGATGGGTTTATCCGCCGGGGTGCGGGAGACAGAGTCGAAGGCGAGTTTGATATTGAGGGGGATGATGATTTTCGTAATCAGGTCTGTGGAGCGTAGCGGCAGGAATTCACCGATACTCGATATGCGATACGTGATTTTGGAATTATCGAATAGCGCCTGTTCGATCTTTGCGTCCAATGCAAGCATGCAAGTGGCGAAGGTTGAGCGTCCGTCACATGAAACCAATGTCCCTGCGCTGGTGGCTGAATTTCGGAGGTTGATTGGCGCTTCGAGTTTGATGGCGGTTTTCAAGGCCTTGGGACAATGCTCAGATTCGAGTAATGCTTGCAGTGTGCAGGTTGCACCGATCTCGAGTTCGTTGCCTTTGACGCGGAGCGCATCCAGGCCGAGGCGTTGGAGGTCCACCACGGAAACGGGATCAGTGCTCGGCTGGGAGAGAAGCGTGCCGCCTCCGAGAGGCAGGGTAGCCGGGCTGGAGAGGAACTTCAGGGCTTCGTCCAGAGTCTGCGGGCGGTGATAGGCTGTGATCATATTGTCTCCTTGAAGATAATTTCCCATTATAACTTGTATCCCCTGCCCTGAATCGACAGCCTGGTCACTGCCAGTGGCTTCATGGACATGACCGAAGGCATGCAAAGCGCGTCCATGTGGAGCGGCTTCACCTCAAAAAATTAAGAGCGGCGCAATAAGATGTGCCGCTCTTTTTGTGTTTATCCGCTTTGATAAAAGGCGGGAGTTATTCAGGATAAATTTTCCACCCTAATTCTTCCAATCGGGATGTATCCATTTGCCCTTTGGGTACATCGATGCACATGGTTGTGCCTTCGGCGAGCAACTCATCTGTTTCAGCGTCATAAATTCCCGCCCATGCCTCGGTGATGTTCCGTTTGCTTTTGCCTGCCTTGCCGACGATCTTCAACAGCTTTCCAATCGGCACGTTCCTGCGATACTTCACTTCCAATTTACCGGTGAATATAAAGCGCGGATTCTTTGGGTCATTGCCCATCTGCGTGCGGCTGCTGACCTCATCGATCAATGCGGCGACGATACCGCCATGCAGCACGCCGGGGTATCCCTGAAAATGATCGGGTGCGATGTATTGCGTTTCGACCACGCCCGCTTCCACTTCATACATATGCAAATGCAAACCAATCGGATTTTCCATTCCGCAAATGAAACAATGACGCGAGTTTGGTTGTTTTATTTTTGACATGATGCGGATTATACTCTGGACATGTCACAGCCAAAAATATTTATCACCCGCCTCATTCCCAGCCGAGGGTTGGATCTCGTCAAGAGGCATTTCCTCCCCGATATTTGGCCCGGCGACCTGCCGCCGACGCGAGAGCAGTTCCTCGAACGCGTGCGCGGCGTGGACGGTTTGCTCTGCCTGCTCACCGAAAAAGTGGATGCTGAACTGATGGATGCAGCTGGCGCGCAATTGAAGGTCATCAGCAGCATGTCTGTGGGTGTGGACCATCTTGACATCGCCGCTGCCACTGCGCGTCGAATCCCTGTTGGCAACACGCCCGGTGTATTGACCGACGCCACTGCCGACCAGGCCTTTGCGTTAATGCTCGCCGCCGCGCGTCGCATCACCGAAGCGGAGCGATATCTGCGTGCAGGCAAATGGGTGACATGGAGTCCCAGCCTCTTATTGGGCGCAGATCTTGCCGGGGCAACACTGGGAATCATTGGGTTTGGCAGGATTGGCCAGGCCATTGCCAAACGCGCCCAGGGATTCGATATGCGCGTTCTCTATCACAGCCCGAATGCAAAACCCGCCCACAATGCACAACCCGTTGACCTTGATACATTGTTGAAAGAATCCGATTTTGTTTCGATCAACGTCCCATTGACAGAAAAGACAAAATATCTGGCGAATGCCGATTTTCTTGCAAAGATGAAACCGAATGCAATTTTGGTCAACACCGCGCGCGGCGGTGTGCTTGATCAAAATGCTTTATATCACGCTTTGAAAACAAATCAAATCTTCGCCGCTGCGTTGGATGTGACCGACCCCGAGCCTCTGCCCATGGACTGTCCATTGCTGGAGCTGGAGAACTGCATCATCGTTCCGCATCTTGGCAGCGCCAGCAGGAAAACGCGGGACATGATGTCGCTGCTCGCGGCGGAGAACCTGGTGGCAGGCCTAAAAGGGGAGCGCCTGCCGAATTGTGTAAATCCAGAGGTGTATAGCACGAGTTGAATGTCTCCTGACGTTTAACATTCGAAAATCGGGAAATTATTGAATCCAGCAGGAGAAGAATGTTCAATAAACTAAGAAATATCTACCACCGGTTCCCGCGTACATTTTGGGTGGTGGCAGGCACACATTTTATTGATGTGATTGGCAATACATTGCTCATGCCATTTTTTGCTTTATACGTAACTCAAAAATTCAACGTCGGCATGACCCAGGCCGGGATTCTCCTCGCCACCAACTCGGTTGCAGGAATGATCGGGAGCACCGTTGGCGGCGCCATGGCTGACCGTTTTGGCAGACGCGGCATCATTTTGTTTGGTCTGGTTGTCAGCGCCTTAAGTGGACTTACACTTGGCTTTGTGAATAAATTTTATATGTTCTACAGTTTATCCGTTTTTGTAGGCTTAATGGGAAGCGCAGCGCATCCGGCGCACCAAGCGATGATTGCGGATATTCTTCCTGCTGAAAAGCGCTCCGAGGGATTTGGAATGATGCGTGTAATCTCCAACTTTGCCTGGATTATTGGCCCCACTATCGGTGGCTTTCTCGCCTCATTTAATTTTCTCTACCTCTTTTTAAGCGACGCGGTTATCAGTATTATCACGGCTTTTCTTGTCTTTCGCTTGCTTCCTGAAACCAAACCGCAACCCAAAGAGGAAACCGAACACGAGCCGTTGGTGCAAACTTTTGGCGGGTATTGGGTAGCCCTTGCAGATCGCCCGTATCTGGCGTTCATATTTGCATCCATTTTGATGATCCTTGTGTATCAACAAATGTACAGCTCATTATCCGTATATTTGCGCGATGTGCATCAGGTAAATCCGCAATATTATGGGATGATCATGTCCACCAGTGCGGTGACGGTTGTGATCTTTCAATTTTGGGTAACAAGTATCATCAAGAAATATCCACCGTTCTTGATGATGGTGGTTGCCACGTTCTTTTATATGATTGGTTTCACCATGTATGGTTTTGTTGCGACTGTTCCCTTATTTATACTGGCAATGGTGATTATTACGATTGGGGAAATGGTGGGCATGCCAACCAGTAATGCCCTCGCCGCCTCTTTTGCGCCCGAAAAGATGCGCGCCCGTTACATGGCGGTTTTTGGGCTGACATGGACCGTTCCTTCGATGATAGGTCCCTGGGCAGCGGGATTGGTGTTCGATTATTTCAACCCCAATTATGTCTGGTATATCGGTGGTTTGCTGTGTATCGTCGCCATGTTCGCGTTTTATTTGCTGCACATTCGCCTTGGCGCGAAGGAAAAGTTTCAGCGCGAGGAAACCAAACAGGAAATCGCAACCTCTTAAAACAAAGCCTCCAAGATTTTTATAAACTTCGGAAACTTAGTTCTACTTCTCCGCCCAATGAATGGCAATTGTGCCAAACATCAATCGTTTGAAGTTGATGTTCTTGAAACCAACTTTCGTCATACGTGCGGACATATCTTCTGCCGTAACGAAGCCTTCGGTGGTTTCGGGTAAATAACGATAGGCCTCGCTAACCCCTGTGAGTAATCCGCCGAGTGTGGGAATGATGAAGTGCATATGGATCCATATAAATGGGGAGAGGATGTTTTTCTTCGGTCGTGTGGTGTCCAGGATGACGATGCGCCCGCCGTTCTTTAATACGCGGTATTGTTCTTCCAGCGCTTTGTCCAAGTTGATGACATTGCGCATGAGAAAACCTGAGACGACCGCGTCGAAGGATAGATCGTTAAAGGGTAATCTCAACGCATCTGCGGTGGAAAAATTGAGCGGGCTGGTCTTTTTACCGACGCGCATCATCTCAAGGGTAAAGTCTGACGCGATGACTTTTGCCTGTGGAAACTGCGATTTGGATTCGCGCGCTAGATCACCCGTGCCTGTCCCAAGGTCCAGCAATGAAGCATGGTTGTCGATCCGCGCGAGTTTGATAACCTGTTTTCGCCAGTGGACATCCTGTCCGCCTGTCATGAGTCGATTCATTAAATCGTATCGCTGTGCGATGCGCGTGAACATATTTTGAACATATGCTGCACGTTCCTGTCCGGTGAGTTGTGTCATGGTGTCTCCTAAAATTAGTAAAGATTCAGCCACAGAGATCACAGAGACCTTTGAGAAAAGCGATTCAAAATTTGTTTTCTCTGCATGCTCTAGGCTGATAGTTGGCAAACCCGTCGTGTAAAATTTTGGCAATTATACGTTATACTGCGCGACGCACGAATATGTTGCTCCAGATGACGAGATTTTCCCGCAAACAGGTAAAATCTGGTCGACTGAAATTATCCGGTTCTAATGAAGTGCGCTGCACCTTATTAAGGAGATTAAACCTTGACTGAACAAACAATCAACTGGCAAGCCTGGAAATTGGCGATCCGTCCGCGGACACTGCCCGCCGCCGCCGCAGGTGTGTTGATGGGCAGTGCGCTCGCCTGGCGGGATGGATACTTCCGCCTCGATGCGATGTTGGTATGTTTACTCGTTGCATTGCTTTTACAAATTGGCAGCAATCTTGCGAATGATGTCTTTGATTTTGAGCGCGGAACCGACACGACGGAGAGATTGGGTCCCACGCGGGTGACTCAGGCAGGCCTGCTCAAGCCCGTGCAAGTTAAATTGGGAATGGGAATTGTCTTTGCCCTTGCGACGCTGCTCGGCTTATATCTCGCATGGCTCGGCGGCTGGCCGATCATCCTGATCGGCCTCACAGCGATCCTTGCTGCAATCGCTTATACGGGCGGACCTTTTCCGCTTGGCTATCATGGACTCGGCGATATCTTCGTGTTCATCTTTTTTGGGCTCGCATCCGTGGCCGGGACGTATTACGTGCAGGCGGGTTTTGTTTCGACTGCCGCGTGGTGGATGACGATCCCGCCGGGTTTGATCATCACGGCCATCCTGGTGGTCAATAATTTGCGCGATCTTGAGAACGATCGCAAGGCAGGCAAGCATACGCTGGCTGTGATCCTCGGTGAGCGCATTACGAAGACTCAATATTTGGTTTGCATGACCGTTGCATATTTGATTTTGCCCGTTGCCGCGCGGATTGGCATCATCCCGTGGTTATCGTTGCTGGCCTGGCTGTCCCTGCCGATTGGGATCCGCGCCGGGCGTGTGGTCTTGACGCAAAAGGGCCGCCCGCTCAATGCTGCACTTGCAGGCACAGGTCAGACCGCCCTGTTGTACAGCATTTTGTTTTGGATTGGAATTGCGCTGGCTTGATGTAGGGCCGTATTTATAGTGCGCTCTGTAACAATGCTGTAAATTTTTCGGCCTGTTCCGCATGGACATTATGTCCCGCCTCTGGCACGATAACGTACTGTGAGTTTGGTATCTGTTTAGCCATTTTATGTATCACCTGAAGGTACTTTTCATCCTTCCCGCCGGCAATCAATATAACAGGAAATGAAAGATTTGATAAAGAATCCCAAAGTGGAGTCTGTACGCCGGGACTGAGTTCGCGAATGACTTTTGCCATCCAGCGGGGGTCGTTGCGTGAAGCGGATTCTTTGATGGCGGATAATTTCTGCGGGTGGGAATTCAGGCTGGCGAAGAGCGGCATACGATACCATTGGTCAACAAAGGCGGACATCCCGTCTTTTAAAATTGACTCTGCGCGGGCGGTATCTTCTGCAACGCGGCGGGCCCGTTCCGATTCATCGATGATGCCAGGGCTGGCGGATTCGAGTATCAGGGAGAGAATCCGCTCAGGGTAATGGCAGGCAAAATATAATGCGCTGCGGCCTCCAAGCGAATACCCGACAAGATGAATTTTATGAACGGGGATTTGATCCAGCAGATGAGAGAACCAACCCATCAAGATATCAAAGTTGAGCGGTGAAGCAGGATCGCCTGTCGTATTATTGCCGTGACCGGGCAGGTCGGGCAGGATGCAAAAATAATCCTCACTGAGTGGACGTGCAATATCGAACCAGCTCTTGCCGCTTCCGAGAAAGCCATGCAAAAAAACCAGCGGCGGATTTTTTGGATTACCTAGGGTGGTGATTGCTGGATTCAAAGTTCTCCTGACTGTGGAGTCGAAAGTCAGGAGACTTTCGACTCCAGCGTACGTCCCATGGCAGCCGCAATGCGGCGCATATCATCCACGAAGCTGGGCAGGGATTCGAGCGGAAGAGATTGATCGCCATCGGAAAGCGCAGCTGCGGGATTGGGATGAACCTCAACGAGCAGGCCGTCTGCGCCCGCGGCTAAAGCGGCGCGCGCCGCGGCAAAGACCAAATCCGTGCGGCCCGTCGCATGGCTTGGATCGGCGATGATCGGAAAATGTGTGGATGTTTTAATTTGCGCGATTGCGTTCACATCCAGAACATTGCGCGTGGACGGGTCAAAGCTGCGAATGCCGCGCTCGCATAAAATTATATTTTGATTGCCACGCAAGGTGATATGCTCCGCCGCCCCAAGCCATTCCTGAATCGTCGACATGAATCCGCGTTTGAGCAGGATCGGTTTTGGTTGTTCGCCTGCCGCCCAGAGCAATGGAAAATGTTGCATGTTGCGGCTGCCGATTTGGATGATGTCGCTGTATTCTGCGACGAGCGGCATTTGTTCCACGCCCAGCGCTTCGGAGATAACGAGCAGGTTGAATTCATCGGCAATCTGGCGCAGGATCTTCAAAGCCTCGAGCCCCAGGCCTTGAAATGTATGCGGCGATGTGCGCGGTTTGAACGCTCCACCGCGAATCACGCGCAAGCCAAGTGTGCTCATGGATTTAGCAACGGCATAAGTCTGCTCGTAACTTTCGACGGAGCACGGCCCCGCCATCAGCAGGATGTCCGTGCCGCCGATTTTGAGATTACTGGAAAGTGAAATAGGTGTGGTGTTGGTCATAATTTATAGTCCGGCATTTATGTCGGCTTGGATTGTGGCTGCGACATAAATGTCGCGACACATTCAGCGCGCTTTAATTTTCCTGACGCGGTATGTGGCAGGGATTCGACGATAACAATGCGTCTCGGAACTTTATAACCCGCAATCTGCCCGCGCAAAAACTGGAGCAGAGTCTCCCCGTTACACGCTTCGCGCACAACGACAGCAGCCGCGACGGATTGTCCCCATTCAGGGTCGGGCACACCAATGACGCAGGCATCGCTCACTGCGGGATGTTCCATCAAGGCGCGTTCCACTTCTTCGGGATAAATGTTTTCGCCGCCGCTGACGATTAGATCGGTGCGACGCGTCAGAAGCCATAAATCGCCGTTTGAATCAAGATAACCAATATCTCCGGTATGTAGGCCACCCTGCAAGCGTGGCGCGCCGATGTATCCGCTCGTCAACGTTTTACCACTGACTATAATTTCTCCAACTTCTCCATTCGGAAGCGATTTGCCAGATCCGTCCACAATTTCAATATTTGTGCCATGCAAAGGTTTGCCGACACTGCCCGGTTTGGCGCGTGTCTGTTCCGGTGTGGATGTAGCGACTTGTGAGGTGGCTTCAGTCAACCCGTAAGTGAGCGCAATGGGCAGATTAAGTGCGAGGGCCTTTTCGAGCAGGTTCTCAGGCGCGCCTGCACCGCCAAGAAGGATCACGCGCAGGGAAGGTGATGGCTTGAAATTGGGATATTTTTCCAGCAGACGATGGAGCATGGTTGGGACAAGTGAAACGATGGTGATTTTCCCATCAGTGAGTGCGCGGTGAACTCTGTCCACGTCAAAGGTGGGGTGCAGGACGATGGTGATGCCGTAGATTGCGGCGCGAAAAACGATGGACATACCTCCAATGTGATAAAGCGGCATGGTTAGCAGCCAGCGGTCGTGTGGATCGACGCCCAATCGTTCAGCGGAGGCAAGCGCGCTGGCGCGATGATTGTCGAAGGTGAGCGGGACGCCTTTTGGGAAGCCCGTTGTACCGGAGGTGAAAAATATTCCCTGGACGGAATCAGGTTTGAGCGGGGAGTCAGTCCGCGCGGAATTTGGCTGTGGAGTGGAAAAAAATTCAGGGATGAGAATCCGCTTCTCGCTGCCGATCAACTCCAATCCGTTTAAAAAGAAATCCTGTTCGCAAACGAGATACTCACATTGACTTTGTTGAATTTGCAATTTGAGTTCAGGTCGGGTGAGGCGCGTATTGAAGGGAACCGCCACCGCGCCGATGCGGGCAAACGCGTGGATCAGCGCGACATATGCGGGCTGATTGCTGAGATGAATGGCCGCGCGCGAGCCATGTTTAATTCCGCGCGATTCGAGAATTGCGGCAAGGGACTCCGCCCAGGAATCGAGAACAGAGTATGTCCACGTTTGCGAATCGAATTCAAGCGCGGTGGCATTGGGAATTTGGGCGGCGCGTTCAGCGAGCCAGTCCATTAATAACCTCTTGGTGCGCGACAATTATGTCGCTTGGTAATTGGCGGAGACATGAATGTCGCGTTACGGCAGCCAGGGATATTTTTTGAAGTTTGGTTTTCGTTTTTCGTTGTAGGCGTTGCGCCCTTCCTGCCCTTCCTCAGACATATAAAAGAGCATGGTGGCGTTGCCTGCCAATTCCTGCAAACCAGCCTGGCCGTCTAGTTCGGCGTTGAATGCGGATTTGAGATTGCGAATCGCAAGCGGACTCTTCTCAAGGATTTCCTGCGCCCATGCGATGCCTTCGTCTTCGAGTTTTTCCACGGGCACGACAGTGTTGACAAGACCCATTTCGAGCGCTTCCTGCGCGTTGTATTGGCGGCAGAGATACCAAATTTCGCGTGCTTTTTTCTGACCGACGATACGCGCCAGATAAGATGACCCAAAGCCGCCGTCGAACGAGCCGACCTTTGGGCCTGTCTGCCCGAAAATGGCATTATCGGCGGCGATGGTTAGATCCGCGATGACATGCAGGACGTGTCCACCGCCGATGGCATATCCCGCGACGAGCGCGATGACGGGCTTGGGCATACTGCGGATGATGCGTTGAAGTTTAAGCACATTCAAACGCGGCACGCCGTCATTCCCGACGTAACCGGCGCTTCCACGCACCTTCTGGTCGCCGCCGGAGCAGAAGGAATATTTTCCGTCTTTGGCGGGTCCGTTGCCCGTGAGTAGTATTACACCGATGCGTGTATCTTCCCAGGCATTCTCGAAGGCTTCGATCATTTCCTTGATCGTATCGGGGCGGAAGGCATTTCGCAACTCGGGCCGGTTGAAGGCGATACGCGCCATACCGTCCGCTTTATGGTAGGTGATGTCTTGGTAGTCTTTGACTTTGATCCAGTTCATAATTCCTCTGTAGTACGACATTCATGTCGTTGGATTTATGTTACGACATGAATGTCGCGTCACGGACACGCTGATTTAATTCTTTTCTCAATGCTTCAAATTTCATTGCATCGCTGGGGATTTCGATGATGGTTGATTTGTCCGAAGCAAGAGATTTTTCAAGCGCGGATGATAGTGTGAGACGCTCAACGCAGGCATAGTTAACGCCATAAAGTTTTGCGGCATGTTCGAAGGTCAGTCCATGCGGGGTGACGAATAACTCCTTGAAGGGCGGCTCAAATTTTGAGATGGGCAGGCGCTGGAAGATCCCGCCGCCGTCGTTGTTGATGATGATAATTGTGGCGCGGATTCCGCAGCGCGAGAATGCCAGCAATCCGTTCATATCGTGATAAAACGATAAATCGCCAGTGACGAAGACCAGCCCGGGCAAATAGGCCGCCGCGCCCAGCGCGCTTGAAAGCGTGCCGTCAATTCCGCTGACGCCGCGATTGGCGAAAATATGCAAAGGTTTTCGGCCGGGTTGTGTGAATTGATCGAGGTGGCGCACGGGCAAACTGTTTGCGATATAGAGTCCGTTGCCTGCTGGGAGTTGATCCAGCACATGCGGCAGGATGCCGCCCTCGAAATCTGGTTCTGTGCGAATGGCATTGATTTCATCCCAGACTGTTCTTTCGAGTTTTGTCCATGCGGGTAGCCATGATTTGTCTGATTGAAAACCTGACCTACCTAAAAGAGATTCGCACAATAAAAGCGGATCAACCCACATCGAGTGTGTGACACGGAAACGGTCGTCGCGCCAGCGTTTGGTTTCGGAGAGGTGGATTTGTGGAATGTCATCGAAACTGTCGAGATAATCGGATAACGCGTTGCTGGTGGGCAGGTCACCGAAGCGGAGGATCAATTGCGGCTGAAGAGATTCGTTTGTAAATGGAAGAAAGGTATCGTAGCCGCCGAGGATGGATTCGTTGACGTGTTTGCCAAAGCGCAGACCTGATAGCGCGTCCGCGAGGATGGGATAACCTGTCCGCGCGGCGAGTTCAGTTAATCGTGAAGGAAAATCTCCACCGGGACAGCGCGGACCGCAGACAATGAGTCCGCGCGGGGAGGAGGAAATGGCTTGGGTGAGCAGGTCTATCTGTTCCTGGGTGGGGCAAAGTTTGGGACGAGAAAACGTCAAGTGCGCGGGAGCAGTTTCCAGGGCGGAAAGAAGCGGTTCATCCATCCACATGGGGCGGTCGCTGGGAATGTCAATCGGTTCGAGCGGTTTGCGAAACGGAAAATTTAAATGGACGGGTCCAGGCAATGGCGATTGCGAGGTTTCAAACGCGCGCGCGGCGAGAGTTTGCAGATAGCGAAATAGATGTTTGGAAAAATTTGCATCGGGGGCGGGGACATCGGCAAACCAGCGGACGTGATCGCCGAAGAGTTTGAGCTGGTCGATGGCCTGGTTGGCGCCGCTCTCGCGCAATTCAGCGGGGCGGTCAGCGGTAAGAACGAGAAGCGGGATTTCGCTGTAATTAGCTTCGACAATGGCGGGATAAAAATTCGCTGCGGCTGTGCCGGAAGTGCAAACAAGCGCAACCGGTTTGCGGCCGGCGCGGGCGAGGCCAAGCGCGAAATACGCGGCGGATCGTTCGTCGCTGTGGGTGTAGATGTGGATGCCGCTTTCTGAAAATGCGATGGCCAGCGGCGTGGAACGGGAACCCGGCGCGATACAAACAGAATCGAGGCCGAGTTTTTTTAACTCAGCGACGAAGATGCCAGACCAGATCGTATTGCGGTTGGCAAGGTTCATACCAGTTCGCCTTGCATGGCATTGAGCAGGAAGTGAATTTTCAAACCCGTTTCATCCCATTCTTTTTGCGGATCAGAATCGACCACGATGCCCGCCCCGCCGAAGAGGGTGGCTGTGTTGCCTTGGAATAATCCTGAACGGATGGCGACGACGAAATCGCCGTCGCCGTTCGCATCCACCCAGCCGACGGGAGCCGCGTACCAGCCGCGCTCGAATCCTTCGAGTTCGCGGATGACGCGTAGTGCGGCTTCCACGGGCACACCGCCGACGGCGGGCGTTGGATGCAATGCGGCGACGATGTTGAGGATGTTGCGATCCGCATGCAGCGTGCCTGTGATGTCTGTGCGGAGGTGCTGAATATTGGGCAGGCGCAATAGTTTTGGCACACAGTCTATGTTGAGCGATTCGGTAAGCGACAACATTTTTTCACGGATTTGATCGAGGACGAAAGTGTGTTCGCTTTGGTCCTTGGCGGAATCGAGCAATTGCTGGCCGAGTGTTTCGTCATCTGCTGGGTAGTTGCCGCGGCGGATGGAGCCTGCAATTGCGGTGGTGGTGAATTTCGCGCCACTTACAGCGACCAATCTTTCAGGCGTCCCACCCGCGAAGGTTATCCCAGGCGCAAATTCAAACAGGAAGCGAAAACACGATGGGCACGATTCGCCGAGATGAGCCAATAACGCGGGGACGTCCATCGGACGGTTGCCGTCTGCTTGCAGCGGGCGAGCCATGACGATCTTTTTGAGTTTATGATCGCGGATCAACGCGATGGATTGTTGAAAGATTTCTTCCCATGTTCTGCGGGAGGTTTCGATGCTGGTGATTTCATCGGGAATGGATGGCATGGGGAGGATGGTTGATGCGAGGCGGGCAAGCAAGGATTCGGCTTCGCGTCGGGCGCGTCGGGATGTGTCCGCCAGCGATTCATTCTCCGCCGACAATTGATTCACGGAAAAGAAGAATTCGCCCTTGACGCGGATCAGAGCGTAGCGCGGAAGGATCAGTGCGGCTTGCGGAAACGAAGCCCAGACGCCGTGTTCTGTTTGATCGAAAAATGAACCGCCTCCGAGCAATACAGGGCGCGGCAAGGCGTCCGATTCGTTGACACAGATAATGTGCTGAAAAAAATCTTCCAGAGATTGTCCAAGATTTGTGAAACGATCAGCCCCGTTATGAGAAATTTGCGCGGCAATACCAAGCCCCGCAATGGCCAGGGGTGATTGATTGCTCTCGAAGTAGAAGCGTTGCATGCCAGAACCGAAGCGCAGGAAATCTGTCAATGAATGGGAGTGAAATGGGATGGTGTAATTGACGATGCGATTCAAAATTATTCTCCGGATTTTAGCGTGGCGCCCACGCTTTGCAGTAGAAAAATCCGCAGGGCAGGCAGGGCGCGGAGAGGGTCGGGCTGTCCGGTGTAAACCCAGCGCAGGACGATTTCATTAAGCGCGCCCATCCACGCGCAGGCTGCAACTTCGGTGTCCAGCGGGGGGATGCTTCTGTCGGCGACGGCTTCGTCCAGGTTTTCCTTGATGATTTTGATAAAACGTTCGTTGACTTTAAGGCGTTTTTCCTCGAAGGCGAGTCCGAGACCCGTGGCTTGGACGAGCGCAATCTTCGCCAATCCGCGATATTGGCCGAAAGTCTCCAAACAGACACGTAAAGCGAGATCGACGCGCGCCATGCCCGACGTCTCGGATTTGAAGCGGTCATGCAGTCTGCTTTCGAGCAGGTCGGCGAATTTATCCACGAGCGCGAGGAATATTTCCTGTTTGCTGGGGAAGTAGAAATAAAATGACCCTTTTGAAGTATTTGATTCGCTGACGATATCATCCACTTTGGTATCATGGTAGCCTTTGTTGGCAAAAACAGTGACAGCCGCTTCAAGGATGCGGTCACGAGTTTCCTGTACAGGGTCGGGAGAGTTGGCTTTCATGCTTTGTGGACCGACTGGTCAGTCTATTGTGAAGATAGCACGAAAAAAAAACCGTGTCAAGGATTGAGCTAAAAGCCAAACAGAAGGATGATGTCGTTAACGTTTGTGCCGGTGTAACCGGACTTTATCAAGTCGCCGATGGATTCAAAGTACGTATACGCGTCATTTCTGGACAGGCAATCTACCGCGACCATCCCAAGCATTTCCGCCCGCCGACTGGTTTCCCCGCTAACCACTGCCCCAGCCGCGTCGGTGGGACCGTCGTCGCCGTCGGTTGCAAACGAGATCAACAAAACATCTTTCACGCCATCCAATGAATATACAGATGCTAATTCTACTTCCTGATTACGCCCACCTTTGCCAGTCCGCCCTGAGCTGCGTCGAAGGGTGACGGTCGTCTCTCCGCCCGCGATCATACAAAACGGATGTTGTTTATTTCGCGCGGCATGTTTTAAAGTCCCCGCCATTTGCAAGCCAATTTCACGCGCTTCACCTTGTAATTTCAAAGATAATAATTCTGTTTCAAAGCCTGTCTGCTTTGCCTGAGTCAGCGCGGCTTGCGCGGCTGTTTGAATATCACCGATGATTACGTTTTGTACTCTTTCTTCTATTGATTTATCAAATGGGATCTGGTTGGCTGAAATTGCATCAAATATATTTGAAGTGGGGTGAAGGAAATATTTTTCCAGGACACGCATCCCATCTTCGCGTAAAGTTTTGCTTTGCACGGTTGGTCCTGATGCAATGATCTCAAGCGGGTTACCGATCACATCCGAGAGAATCAAACTCAGTACGTGTGTCTTGGTGGCGCGTGCAATCCCGCCGCCTTTGACTCTGTCCAGTTGGCGGCGCAGAATGTTAATCTCGTCAATCGTCGCGCCACAGGATAGCAATTCAGATGTCAAGGATTGCATATCTTGCAATGTGATGTTTTCGACGGGCTGGGTAACTAACGCAGAGCCTCCACCTGAAATAAAACAGATCAACAAATCATCTTCGTTCAAGCGCGAGGCAAACTCCATCGCCGACTGTCCCGCCGCGAGACTGCGTTCATCTGGGATGGGATGTCCGCCTTCGATAACGGCGACCCGCTCGAAATTCCGCCCTGAAGCGTGCTTGGTGATGGCGAGCGCGTCTGTGATGTGAGTCAAAGTCTCAGCCGCGGCAAAGGCCATCGCTTCGGATGCTTTTCCAATTCCCAATAAATAAATGGTTTTGTGTTCAGGCAAGGGATTCTTGAGCAAATAGTTTCGCACCAGTTTGCCCGGCTCAACCGCCTCCAATGCCGCGGCAAGGATGCGCGTCACGCGCGGGTCTTGCCGGCTGTGAGTTAGAAAACGATGCGTGTCCATGCTTGCAGTGTACTGTGGCTATGGCGAAACCAAAAGTGTTCGTAACCCGTATCATCCCCGAAATGGGACTTGCGCTCCTGCGCGATTTTTGTGATGCCGATATCTGGCAGGATGAATTGCCGCCTCTTCATGACGAGATCGTGCGGCGCGTGCGTGACGTGGATGGCTTGCTTTCGTTGCTGACCGATAAAATCGATGCCGAAGTAATGGACGCCGCGCCGCGCTTGAAGGTAATCAGCAATATGGCCGTAGGCGTAGACAACGTGGATGTTGCCGCCGCGACGGCGCGCAAACTGCGTGTCGGGAATACGCCCGGCGTTCTCACAGATGCAACGGCGGATCATGCTTTTGCCTTGTTGATGTGTGCCGCGCGGCGGATCGTGGAAGCTGAAAAGTACTTGCGTGCAGGCAAGTGGAAGACGTGGAGTCCGCAACTCTTACTCGGCGCGGACTTTGTCGGGGCCACGTTGGGAATTATCGGTTTTGGCAGGATCGGTCAGGCAGTTGCCAAACGCGCACAGGGATTTGACATGCACGTGATCTATTATGATCCAATCGCCCAGCCTGCCTTTGGCGCGTCGCCTGTTGATCTGGATACATTGTTGCGTGAATCGGACTTTGTTTCAGTACACGTGCCGCTAACCCCCGAAACGCGTTATTTTATTAACGCAGATACTTTATCGAAAATGAAATCAAATGCAATTTTGGTCAATACTTCACGCGGACCTGTCTTAAACCAAACCGATTTATACAACGCCTTGAAATCAGGCCAGATTTTTGCCGCCGCGCTGGATGTGACCGACCCTGAACCACTGCCGTTGGATAGTCCGCTTTTAGAATTGGATAATTGCATTATTGTCCCGCATATCGCCAGCGCCAGCAAACAGACGCGCGACATGATGGCGTTTATGTCCGCGCAGAATTTGATCGCCGGGTTGAAGGGGGAACGATTACCGAATTGCGTTAATAAGGAAGCCGATTAGGTTATTCCCCCAAAGAAGATTTGCAGGAATGCAAATTATTGTATGTCTCTGTAAATGAGTCTGAGAACTAAGCGAAATTCATGCAAGTTTTACAGACATTTTCATTTATGGGTATAAGACATGGAAAAAGCAGCAATCCTTTTTTCACTACTGACGCATAATTACAAATTTATGTTGTGGTATTGGGGAATGGTTGCTATTCCTGATGGAATTTGGTATTTATGGGGCTTCCCCTCAAAAAAATGGTTTCCTGAAAGAGAATTAGTAGAAATTTCTCCTGAGTTTACTGGCATTAAATCCAAATATATGGCGTTTAGTGTTTTCCGGCTTTTAGGTGTAATGGTGTTGCCAATTGTGCCCCTTTGGCCAAGGCTCGACAATTGGGCAGTTTTAAATTATGGAATTAGGTTTTACCCCATATCGGTCGCTTTTTCCACTGGTATTGGTATCTATCAAGGATTGTTTGCAATCATTTCAGGCGCATATCCAATGGCTAAATCCTTATCTTATGTTTACGATGATGTGTCTCGAATTCGACGTGCCGCAATATATCAAATATCAATTTCGATAGCATTTATCGTTGTAGTTGTTTTGTTCTTTTTTGCAGCGGTTGGGTAAAAATAAAAGGTGCACAATTCTCAAAAACATGTCCACCGATGAGTAGCAGTGTCAACCCCAAAGGGGTACGGCGTCTAGTCGGTCAGACCGAGTTCAGCCATCCGCTCAAGGACTTCTGCCTTGGATGCGATCCTTCTCGCCACCTTGCCGCGCACAAAGCTCGTCAGGCCACTCCGCAAAACCCATTAAATCACCTCTTTACCAACACTTGAACAATCACCTGTTGACACAAAATTTATATTGGGATACACTTTCTTTTAAATGCTAACCAGTTGTACAAAGTTTCGGACTGGTCAATTCTGCGATATTTTTCCTTCCCACCCAACCAGGTATATGGCTGATGGTTGGCTGCGCTGTACTCTGATTTGCAGTTTGCATTGCTCACCATCCAGCATTCTACTGACACGGATTCCAGCTGAATAGGAATCCGTTTTTTTTATTTGCTCATCGAGAAAATCAATTAACTGAACAGGAGGTGGTATGAACTAAACCCTTGGATGATTGCATCGAGTTCCATCACTATGCTTCAAGAGCACCTATTTAGAATGATAATCAACCTTAAGAGGAGATGACGCAATGGTTAAGAACTTCAAATACATGTTAGTCAGCCTGCTTATAGCCAGCGCCTTTATACTGGGCGCTTGTGGTCAGGCTGCACCCGAAACGATAAAAATTGGGGTTAACGCAGAGTTGACTGGCGATATCCCTAAAGTTGGCGAAGGGACCAAATTCGCGGCCGAGATGTGGAAGGAGTCCATCGACAAGGCTGGCGGTCTGGATATCGGCGGCAAGAAATACCAGGTTGAACTGGTGATCGAGGACAACGAGGCTAAGGCCGAATCGGCCGTGGCTGCCAACACCAAGATGATCACGCAGGACGAAGTCCTGATCATCATCGGCCCGCAGGCCTCCAAGCAAGCCGTACCCGCCGGTCAGGTTGCTAACGACAATGAAACACCCATGATCAGCCCATGGTCGACCAACCCCAATACCACCCTGGACCGCCCGTGGGTCTTCCGCGCCTGTTTCCTGGATGACTTCCAAGGTCCGGCAGTAGCTAACTTTATCACCCAGGAATTCGGTTTTACCAAAGCTGCGGTGCTTTACGATATCGCATCCGATTACCCCAAAGGCCTGTCGGAATTCTTTAAGGCTGCCTGGGAAGGTATAAATGGCCCAGGCTCAGTGGTAGCTTACGAGAGCTTCACCACCAAAGACACCGACTTCAGCGCTCAACTTACCAAGATCCGCGATTCCGGGGCGGAGTTCCTCTTCACCCCGCAGTATTATAACGAAGTCGCTCTAATCGCCCAGCAGGCCCATCAACTGGGTTTCACCCAACCCATTGTCGGCAGTGATAGTTGGGGTTCCTCCGAACTGGTTCCGCTGTGTGGCGAAGATTGCTATGGGTCGTTCTTTACAACCCACTATGCCGCCGCCGGCGCCACCGGTGCCACCAAAGAATTCATCGATAATTACACCGCCAAACACGGTTACACCCCCGATGACGTGGGTGCCCTGACTTGGGATGCCTTCAACTTGGCCAAAGAGGCTATGCAGGACTGTGGCACGATCACCGGCGATCTAAAAGCTGACCGCACGTGCGTGCGCGATGCCTTGGCTAAGGTGACCGACTTTGCCGGCATCACCGGCACCATGACCTTCACCCCCGGGTCTGGTGACCCCAGCAAGTGCGCCGTGATCGTTAAGATCAACGATGCTGGCGAATTCACTTTCTATAAACAGTCTTGTCCGTAATCAGACCTCAGACCCATGTAGCGGGTTTTCTCTTACGCCAACCAGACTGACATGGGCACCTCGGGGCGGGCGAGGGTTATCCCCTGCGCCCGCCCTCTATAATCCATGAGGAGCATAGAGACTATGGGATCAATTCTACAAAATGTGGTCAACGCCTTGCAGTGGGGCTCCTTCTACGCCTTGATCGCTCTTGGCTACTCGATGGTTTACGGCGTGTTAATGCTCTTCAATTTCGCCCACGGCGATATCTTCATGGTCGGGGCCTACATCGGCTTCTTCATCGCCACCGGCTTGATCAGCCTGTCCACGATGGGTATTATCACCCTGCCCGCCTGGGCATTGCTGACCCTGACCATCCTGTTGGCCATGTTTCTCACTTCTTTCGTTGGTGTGCTGGTAGAGCGTATCGGTTACCGCCCTTTGCGGAACGCCCCGCGCGCCTCAGCTGCTATCACCGGCTTGATGATCGGTATTATCCTCGAGACCGGCAACCTGGCCATCCTAGGTGCCTCCCGCAAAAAATTTCCCGATATCATTGAGACCACCACCTTCCAACTCGGTGAGGTCAGCCTGACCAACACCAAAATCTTGATCGTGTTGATCTCCTTGCTGTTAATGTTCGCCCTGCACCAGTTCATCCAACGCACCAAGTGGGGTATGGCAATGCGAGCGATGTCCTCCGACTTCCTGGTTGTACCCTTGATGGGTGTTCCGCTCAACACCATCGCCGCATTGACCTTCGGCCTGGGTTCGGCCCTGGCAGCGGCAGCCGGTGTCTTCTACGGCCTGGCGTATCCGGTGTTGGACCCTTACATGGGTATCGAATACGGTTGGAAAGCCTTTGTGGCAGCCATTCTGGGTGGGCGCGGTTCGGTGGTTGGCGCGGCGATCGCCGGCTTTTTGATGGGCTTTCTCGACATCTTTGTCGCCACCTATTTCCCTTCTACCATGCGCAACCTGATCAGTTTCTCTATTATCCTGATCATCCTGGCCTTCCGGCCGCATGGCTTTTTTGGCACTTCCCACAGCGCCTCATTGCGGTTATAAACCCCCAGTCTTAACCTTTGATACCCAGACGAGGAAAACCTATGGAAGAAACATCAGGACGCTCATCGCCTATACCACGTAAAGGGATCCGCCGCATCTGGAATTCTATACGCCAGTTCTTTGCCCAAACTCCGTTGCTTGGCTGGATTTTTGGCATGTTAGCCGCTTCTGGCCTGGAACTGCTGATCGGCTTTCCCCTAGCTCGCGCTATCGGGCTGAACAAAGCACCTGTGCTCTTCGGCGTCGATATTGCTCTGAAGACACCGTTGCTTCTGCCGGCCAGCCTGCTTTATGATCTGATCATCTATATCATCCCCATCGTTTTGGTGATGCGTTTCTTTACCCCCCTCACCAACCGCCTTTCTGGTTGGCTACTGCGTTATCCAGTGTGGCTCTCCGCCCTGGTTCATATGGCCCTGCTCTACCTGGCCCTGGACCTGTGGACCAGCGTAAGTGATTACCGGGTGTTGGTCGCCAAATTGATCATGATTGCCATTATGATCACCCTCAGCCTGAATGTGGTTAACGGCTTTATGGGTGAATTCTCCTGTTCCCACCCCGGTTTCATGGCCCTGGGAGCTTATGTCTCTTCCCTCATTACCGTGGGACTGTTCATTGGTGGTGATTTTGGATCGGCCATGTTGCCAGAATCCTTAGGGCCGCTCATCTTTCCCATCGCCCTGATCCTGGGAGGCTTGGTCGCCTCCCTGGGAGCCTTACTGGTCGCGATCCCCTCTTTCCGAACCCGCGGCGACTACCTGGCAATTATCTCCCTGGCTTTCCTGTTCATCATCAAAAGCCTATTTGAAAACCTGGAAATCCTGGGAGGGGCGCGCGGGTTCGGTAACCAGCCCAACTGGGCATCCCTGCCAGTAGTCTTTGTTTGGACGATGCTGTGCATTTGGGTGATCAACAACTTTGTCCAGTCCACCATGGGCAAAGCGCTGAATGCCGTGCGTGATAATGAGCTGGCAGCAGACGCCATGACGATTGACACCCGCGAGACTAAGATGATCACCTTTTTGTTTGCCGCCTTCTGGGCTGGCGTGGCTGGCGGTTTGTTCGCTCATGTCTTGCGTTACGTCAACCCCGGCACCTTCGGCCTGCAAAAACTGGCCGAGGTTCTGGCCATGCTCTACTTCGGCGGATTGAACTCCGTCACCGGTTCGATCGTGGGCGCTATCGGCTATAACCTGCTGAGCGAAATGTTGCGCCCGCTGGAACTGTTCAAATGGATCATCATCCCCTTGCTCTTGATTCTGGTGATGATCTACCGTCCTACCGGTCTGATCGCCTTTCGTGAGTTTGATCTGCAGAAAATCTTGCAACCCAAAACACCGCAGACGAAAGAAGAGGTGGAAAATGTCCCTCCTGCAAGTTAACCAGATGACTCACTACTTCGGTGGTCTACGGGCGGTGTATAACTATAACCTGTCCATTAATCCGGGGGAGATCCACGGTCTGATCGGCCCCAATGGCGCCGGCAAGACCACCATCTTCAACCTGATCACCGGCATCTACACTCCCTCCGAAGGCGACATCCTGCTGGATGGCAAATCCATCAAGGGCATGCGCCCACACCTGATTGCCGCTGCCGGGCTGGCTCGCACCTTTCAGAACATGAACTTGTGGCGTCATATGACCGTCCTGGAGCACGTCAAGCTGGCCCGCTACTCCAAACTGGATTACGGCCTGACGGGGGCTTTCTTCAACACCCCCAAACGCGTGCGGGAAGAAGCAGAGACCACCGCCATCGCCATGCAGTTGCTTGAGCTGGTGGGTATCAGCCACCTGGCGGACACCGTGGTCACCAACCTGCCTTATGGCGCCCAGCGCCGGGTGGAGATGGCCCGCGCCCTAGCCATTGAACCCAAAGTGCTCTTCCTGGACGAACCTACCGCTGGCATGAACCCGGAAGAAATGCAGCAGATGATCGAAATCGTGCGCAAGGTACATCGCCAGCTCAACCTGGCCATCTTCCTGATTGAGCACCGCATGCGGCTGGTGATGGAGCTGTCCGAGAGAATCCAGACCCTAGTCTTTGGCGAAGTGGTCGCTGAAGGCGTGCCGGAAGAGGTGCGCAACAATCCGCTGGTCATAGATGCCTACCTGGGAAAGGAGGTCGAAACCTGATGCTGCTCTCTGTCGAAAATCTCGCGATATCCTACGATCGCATCCGCGCCCTGCATGGCATCAGCTTCGAGGTCGATGAGGGCGAAATCGTCTGCATCATCGGCGCCAACGGAGCCGGAAAGAGCACCACCCTGCGGGCGATATCCGGCATGGTCCCACCCCAACCGGGCTCGAAGATGACCTTCATGGGTCAGGACCTGACCCACTTCCCGGCCGATAAAATCGTCAGCCAACTCGGCATCTCCCATGTGCCCGAAGGCCGGCGTTTATTTGGCAATCTGACTGTGATGGAAAACCTGAAGTTGGCCGCCTACGCTCGTAAAGACAACGCCAAGGTCGTGAGCGATTTTGAGCGTGTCTTCAGCATTTTCCCTCGCCTGAAAGAGCGTATACACCAGAATGCTGAGACCCTCAGCGGTGGCGAGCAGCAAATGCTGGCCGTGGGGCGGGCCTTGGTTAGCGCTCGCAAGATGATGTTGCTGGACGAGCCGTCGATGGGCTTGGCGCCGTTGTTGATGGGCCAGGTGTTCGAAGCCCTGCGCGGCATCAACCAGGAGGGCACCACCATCCTGCTGGTGGAGCAAAACGCCCGCATGGCGTTAAAGTTTTCCAGCCGTGGTTATGTGCTTGAAAACGGCAACCTGGTCCTTGAGGGTAAGTCGGTGGATTTACTTACCAATCCGGAAGTAAAGAAAGCCTATTTAGGTGGTTGAAGCGAGCCCATCCTAAAAAGGAATAAAATGACCCGATCGGTTTTGATTTTTACCGGTCGGGTCTTTGGTTGTTATTACAATCAGGGGCTTCGCGAACAGTCCATTTGCTTAATACACAGCCATTTAAAGTTGGTGATGCTTGCTATTTTTCCTCATAAGATGTTTAGAAGCTTTACCTCGGTCCCTGGCTTATAGCGAGGGATTTTTGCAATCAATACACCTTGCGTCTCTGTTTCTCCCCGCGAAGCATAAAATGATAATCTGCCATCTTATAAGGTGCAGTCCTTTCGTATCAGCAGCGGGAAAATTTTCTCGCCCATCATGTTTATTCTTCTGAAAATGTATCGATCAATAATTTGAAGTTTCCGCCGACGGGGTAGAGGATCGGGCAGGTGCAACCGCGCCTGACGTATTCCGCTACTTTGGCGCGCGCTTCGGCGGGTGTGCCTGAAGCGGTGATCTTGTCGACCAATTCGTCGGGGACGAAGTGCTTGGCTTTATTGATCTGTTCCTTTGTGGCGGGCCAACCCAATGTGGACTGTATATTGTCAATGACTTCCTGTGAAACATTCGAAGCCTTGGCGATATGTGGTTGTTGTGCGAGATATTGGCACAGCAATTCCTTGGTGTATTCAATCGCCTTGTCGTGATCTTCATCCACGGAACACACGATCAATTGTGGGCGGTCGATATCTTCGAGTTTGCGCCCGGCTTTCTTCGCGCCTTTTTCAAGCAATTCAAGCGCCTTATCGTTATATTCGGGCGCGACGCAATAATTCATCACACAACCGTCTGCAATTTCGCCGGTCATCTCCATCATCAGGTCGCCTGTCGCGCCGATCATGATCGGGACATTGCGCGGCTCGCGGCGGCCGTGCACCACGTCCAGTTCGATATTATCCACGTGATGGAACTCTCCGTGAAAGGTGACGCGTTCCATGTTCAACAGGCGGCGCATCACTTCAACTGTCTCGCGCATGGCGAGCAGGGGTTTCCTGCGATTGATGCCCACGTTCTTTGCCAGCGGATCCCACCATGCGCCAATCCCGCAAATGATGCGGTTCGGAGCCAGGTCATCCAGGGTCAGGAACGTGGCTGCGAGCAGCCCAATATTGCGCGTCCAGTTGTTGATCACGCCCGAGCCGACCTTGATTCGGTTTGTCACTGCGGCGTAAGCAGCCATCGGGACAATGGCATCGCGTACCAGGCGGGATTCCGCCTGCCAGACGGCTTCAAAGCCTTTCTCTTCCGCATATTTGGCGTATTCCAATCCGTCGCGCAGGTCGTGAGAATCTTGCAAATAAAGTGCAACGCGCTCTTTCGTCATGGCATTCTCCTTGAATGTAAGATATTAAAAATCTTGCCACAGAAAATGGAAACTTCATAGGGTTCCAATTTTCCGTGGCAAAGTATATGTCTATACTTTTGCGGCTTCCAATTTCCGTATCATTTCCAGGTCTTCTGGCAGATCTAGATCCAAACCAAGCGAGGGAAGCTCAACGATCTCGAGTCTTGCGCCAGATTTTGTTGCGCGGTCGCAATGACGTTGGAAGGAACCTTCGCCGAAATCATATTCAATTTGTCCGGCAGGGACCATCAGCAGTGCATTTGTCCCTTTGCCGTGTCTGTCGGGTGCGATCACAACCACGGGCGGTTTTGCGGCACGGTCGATTAATGTTAGTACATCCTCAGCCGTGAGCAGGGGCAGGTCCGCGGGCAGGATCAAAACGCCCTGCGTGGCATGCACCTGTGCCACCACCGTGGCACGCGCCAGCGCCGTATTCAAATGCGGTTGACCGTCCTCCTGGACGGTTTTCGCGCCGTGGTTGCGCGCAATGGTCAGTGCGTGTGGGTCACGGCTTACCACCAGCACCTGATCCAACTCTTTCAAGGTTGAGAGCGTACTAAGCGTTCGCTCCAGCAACTCCTGATTTAATGTTGTTCTTTCATCTTCCGTAAGCATTCCTGCCAGGCGGGATTTCCCCCGTCGTAATGGCTTGACCGGGACAATCGCCCAAAGTGTCATCTTTATAAGCTCCCGATGAAGTGTAGCACATCCGTTGCCAGGCGGGTGCGATCAGTAACGTGATTCATAAGTGTGTCCGTTGCCAATGTTTTTATGTATAACCTTTTCACATCGTTTTCCATGGATGAGTCCGCATTGTCTAACACAAAACCTGTCAGAATGTTGCGATAATGTTTTGCCACTGCCAGTGCAGAAGGCTCAATGCCCAGTTCAGTAAACATCTTTGCGGCGGGCCCCTTCACAGTTTTTCCACCAATAATGGGGGAGACTGCCACAACCGGCTTCTGCCCTTCCGAAGAGTTGAGCGACAGGACTCGTAAAATCGGATCCACGCTCACCCATGGATTTGACGGACAGATCACCACCGCATCCGCCGCAGCAAGCGCTTCGCGTGCGCCGACAACTGCTTCTGCGGAATCGACCCCCTCAAACCGAAAGCCTCTCACTTTCAGTTCACAATGTCTGTGAACAAAATATTCCTGAAACGCCAGTTCGCCTTCGTCTGTGTCCACCATGGTCCGCACAGGCGAATCGGACATGGGCAAGATTGTATGTTCAATGCCCCAGGCTTTACAGAAATCCCTGGTAATTTGGGAAAGCGATTGACCTTCCTTTAATCTTCTTGTCCTTTCAAGATGCGTGGCAATATCCTGATCACCCAGGCGGAACCATGCGGGTCCGCCAAGTTTTTCGATATTCGCAATCGTATTCCACGTTTCGCCGACTCGTCCCCAGCCTGTTTCAGGGTTGGCCAACCCCCCCAGCGTATAGCAGACTGTATCCAGGTCCGGGCAAATATATAAGCCCAAATGCTCAAAGTCATCGCCAGTGTTGACGATAATGGTCAATTCATCGGGTGCAAGGATTTGGGCGAGCCCGTACGCAAGTTTCGCGCCGCCGACTCCGCCCGCGAGGGCAGTTATTTTCATGATGTTGTTTTGGGATTCCCAAATCAGGAGATCTTCGAATCCCAAACGTCAAAAGACGTTTAATTCCACTTGATTATTTCCTCAATCGATTTTCTTGCTCTGCCCTCGGGGTTTGCCAGGGGGTAGCCCAACAGGAACATCGCCTGCGGTTCCCATGTCTTTGAAATATGCAACGCCTGCTGTACGGTCTTTTGCGCAAACATGGGACTGCACACCCACACCCCGCCTAATCCCTCGGCGTGTGCAGCCAGCAGTAACTGCATGCCCGCATTTGCAGCGGACTGTGTTGCGATGATATATTCCGCTTTTTTGCGACGCGTGTCTGGATAGTTATCCATCTCGCTCATATCCACGCACAAGATGATGACAACAGGCGCGCCTGTAATTCTTTCGTGTGATCTCTTGACACGCTTTGTGATCGCCTCTGGTGAGAGATTGTCTTTTTCGAGATCGTGCTGGAATTCCGCTGCCATTGCATCGGATAGATGTTTCTTGGCGGAGGATTCTGTCAGCACGATGAAGCGCCAGGGCTGGCGGTTGTGCGCGGAGGGGGCGAATGTGGCAGTGTGGAGAATCTCCCTTAAAACGGAGTCAGGTACAGGATCCGTTTTGAAGCGGCGGTTGGAGCGACGAGTCCGCAGGAAATGTTGCAAAGCCTCTTTAGTGAGCATCTATCTTTGTAGGTAGAATTTTGTAGGTTACTCGTTGTTCTTCGGGTTTTCTATAGGGATATTTTTCTTTGCCTGTGTATTTGAAGGCCAGCGTGTCAATATGGGCGTCGGCGCCTGCGGTGGTGTATTCGATCACCTTGCCCTGAATTTGGATATAGCGATAAGGATCAGCGGGATCGGCAATACACAATGCAATGTTGGGACGGGCGCGCATATTCCTATCTTTTATACGGCCTGCGGCGGAGTTGATGAGAATGCACTCGCCGTCAGTATTGAACCAAACAGGGGTGACTTGCGGCGTACCGTCTTTCATGGTCGTGGCGAGGTAAGCGTAAGCCTTCTTTTCATCGGCAAGAAGGTCTTGATAAGTTTCCGGGACTGCGGGCATGTTCATTCCTTTGGGTTTTTTGGAGGCCAAGTATTTTTATGGGTTGGTCGTGGAGGCTGGACATGGCGTCCCATGTCCTGTGCGGCGGGACCTGTTTGAGTGTATCAAATGTGCATAAGATTCCCGTTAGCATTTTATACCCGGAGGAACCGATCCGTGCAAGATCTTTCACCGAAAGAGATCCTGCTCTTTGGGTCGAATCAATTCTTTGACAGAAGCCTCATGCAGGGGATATGGAAATCCGCGCACATGCACAACGGGCTTTCCTTCGGAGGCTTGTCCCATCACCAGGGATGCGGCGGCAGCGAGCTCATCCGCTGCGCCGATGACAGTAATGCGCAAGGTGTACCCAAACAAATCCTTTTCTCCGCGTTTGTCCACGATGCCAGGGACTCCAGAGATGCCGATGGCCACTCCCACGGTGCCATTGCGCCAGGCGCGTCCATGCGAGTCGATGATGACCACACCGATGTGTTTTCCAGTTTTGGATTCTATTTCCTTTCGGATCGAAGCGCAGGAGCGGTCAGGATCTTCGGGAAGAAGCAGTACCCATTCTTCAGTTGAATCCCCCATGCCTGCCACATTGGAATGATCTATGCCTGCATTGGCGCAGATGAATCCAAGCCTGTGTTCAACGATGATCGTGCCAACCCGAGTCCGCAGGACTTCGCTGCTTTCCTGAAGCATGAGTTCAACAATGCGTGGATCTTTTTCGGTTTGCTGTGCGAGCGCAATGGCGCGAGGGGAAGGCGTGACTGCGGCAAGGTCTACCTTGCGTCCCTCGCTTTTGCTGACGATCTTTTGCGTAATGACGAGAATATCGTTATCCTGTAATTCCAATCCCAGGACCTGTAAAGACTTAAGAACAATATCCGCCAGGTTGTCGTCTTGGCGGATCAATGGAATATTATCGAGCGGTGTGAGTGTCAGAGACATATTGCTTACCATGCAAATCTTGATGCAAATAAGTGCTGCTCATATCAAGAATTGCGAATTATATATTTGCGCCCGTGATCTTGATGCCTGCGTGCGTTGAGCCGTATTTCTTATTGATGCCGATCAATACACTGGTTAAACCTTCAATAACCACAGAATTTTCAATCGGTCCCGCATCCCAGCCTTTGAGCCCGGCGGCTTCCACCAATTTGATGGTTTCGGCGCGGGCCTCCCTGCTTGTGCCGGTGACAAGTACGTCACATTCCACTTCTGAGTTATCCATCAAGTGTTCGTGTGAAATATTTTGGAAAGCCGCGCACACCTGCACGCCTGCGCCGACAATCCCTTTCGCCTCCTGCGCCGCGGAGCCAGCCGCAGGCATTTGCACCATGGCAACCTTTGGCGGGACGAGCGGTACGGTGACATCCACCAGCAGCTTGCCCTGCAATTCAGATTTGACCGATTCAAGCGTATCGCGATGTGCGGAATAAGGCACGGTCAGCACGACGATGTTCGCTTCTTTCGCCGCCTCGGGGTTGCTCAATCCGATGACGGAGACTCCTTCTCCGAGCATTTCCCTGATCTCATTTGCAGCAGTGACAGCTTTTTCCGTAGTGCGTGAGCCGATAACCACACGATATCCCGCGTGCGCCCACCGATAAGCAAGTCCCTTGCCTTCTTTTCCCGTCCCGCCCAAAACTGCAATGGATAATAATAGTTGTGAATCGTCCATGAATTCTCCGTGAATAACAAATTTTAGGAAACTTTTGAAACTTCTTCCTCGTACCTTTTCCAAATGCGCGGCGCGATCTCTCTGGCGTGTGCGGAAATTTCCTCTTCGTCCATTGTGAGGAGTTTGCGGTCTTTCATCAAAACCCTGCCTGCCACAATGGTGGTTGTGATCATGCTTTGCTGAAAACCAAAGATGATATGCCAGGGCAGGTTGCCTTCTGTGAGTGGGGTGTGGGGGTGGTAATCTACAAAGATCAAATCTGCAGCTGCCTCGGGGATGATCTGCCCGATTGAAGTGGATGGGAAGAATACATTGGCAAGTGCAGCGTTGTTGTAAACAGCCATTTGCGTCACTTCATATCCGCCCATGCGGCGCGGATCGCGGTGATGGGCTTTGTGCAGGAGATAGGCAGTCTTCCATTCCTCCCACATGGCGTTTGAGAAGCCGTCATTCCCCAAACACACGTTGATGCCCATCCTCATCATGGATTCGATCTGTGCCACACCCACGCCGTTGTTCATGTTTGATCGCGGCTGATGAGTCAGCCAGGTTCCGCTTTCTTTCAAGATTTCAATTTCACGCGCATCGAAGTGGATGCCATGCGCGGTGATGGTGTTGGGTCCAAGAATGTTATGTTTCTGCAAACGGTCGATGACGCGCATATTGCTTTTTGCCAGGCTGTCATATTCATCGGATTCGTGTTCGGCGGTGTGGATGTGGAAGCCCGTCCCTTCAGGTGCGGCAGCGCGGCAGGCCTGTAAGGTGGCGCCGGAAAGCGTCAGACTGGCGTGCAGGCCAAAGGTCCCGGCCAGACGCGGGTGTGGGTCAGATGCAAGTCTGCGTAAGAAACGCACGTTTTCGTTGATGCCCTCGTTGGCTTTTTCATTTCCATCGCGGTCTGTGACTTCATAGCAAAGCACGCCGCGCAACCCGCTTTTGTCGACTGCATCGGCGATCAGGTCCAGCGAACCGTCAATGAAATTGGGCGAGGCGTGATGATCGATCAGAGTCGTTGTGCCGTGCTTGATCGCGTCCACAAGGCTAACGAGCGCGGAGTAACGCACAGCTTCCGCGTCCAGCGAACGGTCAAGCGGCCACCACAACCTTCTCAGGATCTCAGGAAAATCCTTCGGTGCTGGGCCGGGAATCGCCATGCCCCGCGCAAATGCGCTGTAAAAATGTGTGTGTGCGCAGATATTGCCGGGCATCACATATTGCCCGTGTGCATCGGTTGTTTTTGCTCTGGGGTGTTTTGCCGTCAGCGCCCTGGTCGTGCCGACCTCTTTGATGCGGTCGCTTTCAATATAGATCGCGTGGTTTTGCAGCACGCGGTTTGGAGATTCCCAGGTGATGATATTTGCGTTTGTGATAAGCATGGTTAACCGAATCCATATTGACTGGGATGCGGGAGTTTTGCCCCGGAAGTTCCCATTTCCCAAAGAGCGTTATATGCGGCTTCGCGCAGGTCGGGATCATCTTTATACATGGCGTTATACAATTGTGTAATGACTCCTTCGTTCGGCGTGTACTTCAAATAGGGTAATGCGGCCAGACGATAATCCGATTCCTCGCTCTTGAGCGCAAGCAGGAGGATGTCGGTCGCGGGCGCGCCGGGGGAAATTCCCAGGCCTTGTTTGCCGGCAAACTCGATCAACCACGGGGATTCGGATGGAGTTATAAGTTTACACGGCGCCCGCCAGGCAGCGTTTGCTTTTGCATCCAGCACTTCGGTGGCGGCGTTGCGTACCATCCAGAGATCATCGTCTGCCTGTGTTTTTTGCAGGGTTTCAAGCGCCCAAGGTTCGTCGATGCGCCCAAGACCGTACATGACTGCGCGGCGCAGGAGGACGTCATCTAATGTGGCGCCATCCCGCAGCATGGCATGCCCTTCCCTGGGGTCATTTGCCAACGCTTCGCCTGCAGCGCGGCGAATGGTTTCATCTCCGTTGAGCAGAGCCCGTGTGATGGATTCGAGGGCCTCGTTCGTGCCGATTGCAACCAGCGCCATGCACGCGGCGCGGCGAACAGACAGGCTGGTGGCATTCAGCGCATTTTCCAGCGTCTTTACTGCTTTTGGGTCGCTTATTGCGCCTGAACCCAATATAGCGAGTTGGACAAGCTCAAATGAAAGCGAGGTTGCAAACTGGCGGAATAGTGCGGCGGCGCCCGGGTCATTGCTGAATACGAATGCGGCCATGGCTTGTCCGCGCAGGCTGAGGGGGATGTCATCTGTCTGCATAATTGCCGCTAATGTTCCCAATAATTTATCGCGCCAGGGGGCGTTGCGTGGCGCGTCCCTCAGCCAGCGTGCCGCCGCAAAAAGCGGACGATGCATCGGCAGGCGTGAAAATTCCATCATGGACTGAACCAATTTACTGGCATCCCCTTTGGCGGCAAAATAGCGCATGGCAAGATATTTACCCGCCCAATCTGGTTGATTAAGAATGGTCTCTTCAGCGTTGTAATTCGTAAGCGCGTGACCTGCAAGATATCCGGCAAATACAAGATGTGAAAAACGCATTTGGTTATTGGGAGATGCGAACAGTAATCCGCTGGCCGCCATCTTTCCAAGCAAGCCTGCAGTTGGCCCGGCCGCAACCTTTTCAATCTTCTTTCCTTTTTTGGGTTTTGTTCCTTCCGTGGATTCAGAAGAATTGCCTTCAGTCTTTTTGCCGGCGGCTTCAAATGACTTAACCCATTCGCGAGCCTTGCGCGGATCGAAGACAGGTTGTGAGTTTAATATCACTTGCATGGCAAGTGTTTCCAGCGCGGCTATCGGAGTATTGGCGGGTGCAATCCGGCGAATATGTGAGGCGATGGCATCCAACACATTCGGTCCCAAACTATCACCCGCATAAGCGCCCCATGCTTTCAGGGTCAACTCCAGGGGAGATAAATATGCAGTATCGGCGCTCAGCCAAAGGTTAAGCAGGAGCGGGTCCACTTGTTCCGCGCTAGTCTGCGCCCATGTTTCCATCGCGATGGTTTGGGACCACAATTGACTCCAGCGCTCCAGGAATGCTTCATTTTTCTGGGTGGACCATGTGCAAAGCGCCAGCGGTGTAAAGCCAAAAGGAATCAATCCATCCAGATATTCCGGGGCGCCGGTGGTAACGATGCGGGTCCTGGGATAATTCTGTGTGAGGAGCTTGAAATATTCCGTGATAACCTGCTGGCTTTCAGGCGGGATTTCATCAAAACCATCCACCAGCAGGAGAGCGTTTCCATTATTAAATGTTTTCTTGAAAAACTCAGGCAGCTTGCCAAGGTCGAACATGGGGAAATGTTCGGAGGCCGCTTTGATCAGAGGGGTAAGTGCATCTTTTGGATCTTTGACCGGAAGTTTAAGATCGGCTGCATGGACAAGGAACGGAATAACATCTTTCAACGCTTCAAGCTTCCCGCTTCGATTTGCGGCGAGAGAGGCGAGGTGAGCAAGGGCCACTGTCTTGCCGACGCCGGGTTGACCGATGATGACAATATTGGAATTGCCTGATAAGGCCTGGGAAAGGGTTAAGGTAGGAGGGTGATAGATGGCGGCCATTTCAGGCCAGGTGGGGAGGTAAGGCAGGGTTTGAGAAATAAAATCCTCAAATTTTGGCGGAGTGCCGGGCTCCACCCTGGGTGGAGGGGCAATGAGCAGGGGTTCCTGAATGATCTCATCGAGTGCAAAGAGTTGGGCGGCGAGGTGCATCCCTTGTGCGCGGCGTAATGTGATGCGGCGATGGTGTTCTTCAACAGGATTTATTTTACGAGTTTGCGCGGCTTTGTGTCCTTCCGCCCAGCCTGTTCGCATTTCATTCCAAAGCGGACGAGCCCGCGAAGCAAGCAGCCAGCAGAGAGATGCAGCCATAAAGCCGATGAAGAATGAAAAGGGGTCCATCAAGGTTTGAAACATATTCAATAATTAGTTCGCGAATAAGATCCGTCCGCAGGACGAGCAATTTACCAGTTGGTTTTGAGACCGCGCATTTTGCTGGATGGATGCGTTTAAGGTTGTGCCGCAGGAGGCGCAGGCATTGTCGTTGATCTCTGCCACCGCCACGCCGCGCTTTTGCTGGCGAAGGCCTTCGTAGATTTCAAGCAGGTTGCTTTCAATGGGCGCAAGAGCGGCCTCGCGTTCTTCCGCGAGTCTTTCGAGTTGTTTTGTGAGGGTTGCCTGTTTCTCGACCAGCTTCCCATGCTCACTGCTAAGCCTTGCTTGAATTCCTTCAAGTGCTGTTTTTGCAATGCGCAGTTCAGATTCTGCGGTTTCGGCTTTTAACATGGCGTCAAGTTGCCGCTCTTCGAGCGTGGCAAGATGTTTTTTTAATGAAACCACATCCTTTTGCAGGTCTTGTAATTCTTTGGGATTTTTTACACCGCCGCCATATAAACTGGCTTCCACCTGGTCGATCTTGATTTTTTGCGACTCCACTTCGGCTTCGGCATTTCTCATTTCGTTCTGGACGCGGTGGTCCTGGGTCTGTGAAGTTTCAACCAGGGAAAGCGCTTCGCGTAATTCAGCGTCATTTTCGAGGGTCTGACGGATTTCGTCCAATTGTGCGCGGGCATGGTCAATCTGACGATCCACTTGTTGCAGGCGGTAGAGTCCTAACGATGCGCTCATGCTTGGATTATATACGAAGTATGAAAAAATAACCCGTTTTCAATCGAAAACGGGTGGATTGATTACTGAGTTGTAAGGTTGAAATAATTATAGACCGTCCGCGTCAGGTTTACGAACAACGGGTTGGTGATGTCCCAGATGTTTTGTACGGGATGATAGGTATATATGGACAGCACAAAGTTTCCACCGGGCGTATACACGATTCCAGCGTCACTTGTATCGTGCAGGATACCGTCTCTGGATAGGACGTAACCGTGTTTGTGCGGCACGAGCGTACCATCTGGGACGCCGCCCTGGATGAGCGAGCCAAGTTTATCCTGCGCCATGAAGTCAATCAGCAATTGACAGGTGTCCGGGCTGACTTTATCCGGGAATGCGGCCACGAGTGCACCGCCCCCGTTTTGGGCGCATTGATAAATATCCGCCAGCAGAATACCCATTTCAGACGGTGTTGTTTGTGAATAGGGATCCGGGTCGGTAAAAACATCGGGCCTCTGGTTGCCGGGGGTTAAGTGGCCAGGCAGAAGATTTGGCGCACCCAGATAAAACATGCCTCCAAGGAAGGTGCTTTGCAGACCGATTGATTCCATATCCTGTGTCATGATAACGGGCCCGTTAAATTCATCAATCCGTTTGAGGACCAGGTCCGTCGCAGAGTTATCCGATTTGCCCAGCACGCGCGAGATAATATCCGCCATAGCGGCATCGAGGCTGCTTCCGCGATTGATGAGGTAGGAGGCAATGATGGGAACTTTGATAGTACTGGAGGCTGTGAAGGCAATGTCGGGGTCGGCTGAAATTTCCTGTTTGTTATTCATGGCAAAATGGATTTCCTGCCCGTTTTGCAGGTCCATCATGTAGAAGCCGATCAGGCCGTCGAAATCGGAGATTGTAATAATTTGTTTAAGTAGAATCTCGAGGTTATCAATTGTTGGTCTGGCTGCGGAACTGCGGACGAAGGAAAGCGCTATCGAGCGATTCGTCGGCGATTTTAATGAGTCAGTGATGAGCAGAACGGCGCGCTCAAGGTCAAGGGACTGCCCGGGTTCGCCAGGCAGGAAGGATGTTCCGCCTGGAATCGGTTGTGCGAGACCGGACGGTCTGTCGTAGCGTGCGGCGATCTCGTTTTGGAGGTATTCCCGCAAACGATCTTCTGAAATCGAAGAGCTTAAAGGGATTTGCGTCTCAGGCGAGGTGCGATTCCATAAAAAGTCCCAAAACCCACCCCAAAAAGGACCGCCTGTGCGTCGCAGGTCCGCGGCAGCCAGCATGGTTTCAACATCCACCTGAAACCCAACTGTAGCGGGATCGATATGGATGACCGCCTCGTTGTAAAGAATTTCAACGGGAGATGTATAAACCTCGAGCAGTCTTTGGGATGCCTGCGCCGGGTTAAGACCACCGACGGATACGCCGCCAATCATCATGCCAGCGGGATAACTATTTCTTTGGCGGCTGTAACTGATTAAGGAAGTGATTGTGAGTATGAGTGCGGCTGTCAGGAATAAAATGGATAAACCCCGCAGGATGGTGTTGGTATTGCGGTTTCTCACACTGCCTCCAAAATAATGACGCGTGTGCCTGCGCCCCAATGCAGACAAAAATCACGTAAAAAGTATAACACACCAAAAAGGGGCGCTTGTGCTAGAATACGCTAATCACAAGAGACATCCCACCTCATTTATAAGGACGATATGCTACGCTCTTTTCTCATCTACCTTTCCAAAGCCGCCTGGGCGCAAAATCTTGTCACAAGTTGGGGATTTGCCTGGCGCACAGCCTCCCGTTTTGTAGCGGGGACAAAACTTGAAGATGCCATGCGCGTTGTACGCGAATTGAATGCCAGGGGGATTAATGCGACGCTCGATCACCTCGGCGAACATACGAATACTCCCGAAGAAGCCCAGCAGGCCACAGATGACATTTTTGCGACTCTGGACGCACTGGGAGCTGACTCTGCTGCGAGGAGCAACGTCTCCATCAAGCTGACTCAGATCGGCCTTGGCCTTGATGAAAGCCTGTGCGCCCAACATCTCGAGCGCATTCTCGCCCGCGCAAAGAAGAACAAGACCTTCATCCGGATTGATATTGAAGACACTCCCTTCACGGATAAAACCATAAACCTGTTTTACGCTATGCGTGAAAAGGGATATGAAAACGTTGGCGCAGCTGTGCAGTCCTACCTTTATCGTGCCGAAGCGGATACACGCCGCATGGCCCAGGATGTCACACCGATGCGTGTGGTGAAAGGCGCCTACAAAGAGCCGCCGGATAAGGCCTTTCCCAAAAAATCCGATGTGGATGCGAACTTCGATTTGCTTACAAAAATTTTGATCGATACCTCGCTGGCTGTTCAGTCAAAATCATCCACAGATGGGCGTACGCCTCCCATTTCTGCGATTGCATCTCATGACGAAAAACGCATCGCCTTTGCCAAAAATTATGCCGAAAAAGTGGGGCTCCCCAAGGATGGCCTGGAATTCCAGATGCTTTACGGCATCCGCCGCGACCTGCAGGAACAACTTGCCAAAGAAGGCTACCCTGTGCGCGTTTACGTCCCGTTTGGCACGCATTGGTATCCATACTTTATGAGGCGACTTGCCGAACGGCCTGCAAATATCTGGTTCTTTATTACGAATTTGTTTAGAGGATAAGACAAGAATTTACATGTACTAATGCAGACACGCCCGCATTTGCCCGCGTGTCTTTTTTGGTTTGAAATTATCATTCGTTTTTAGGGAACAAGATTGACCAACATTCCTCATTGCCAGTCAACAACCCAAAAATATTCAATTTCCGTTTACAATCTTCGCATGACCCAGCCTCTTGCCCTCGTCACCGGCTCCGCCCATCGTCTTGGCAAAGCCTTCGCCCTCTCCCTCGCCAATATGGGATTTGCCATCGCGCTGCATTATCATGCCTCCGATCAGGACGTGCAGGAGACCAAAGCCGAGGTAGAGTCCCTCGGCATACAGGCCCACCTGCTCCAGGCCGACTTGACCGATCCATCTCAAATTCACTCCCTTTTCAAAAAACTTGACTATTTCCTTCAACCTGCATCCTTCATCCTTTCCGCTGTCGTCAACTCTGCCGCAATCATGCCCATTGGAAATCCGCGTGAACTGGAAATCAAGGATTGGGATTCTGCCATCGACCTCAACCTGCGCGCTCCCTTTTTAATCGCGCAGGCAGCTGCCAAACGTATGACCGCCGGCGGGCTGATCGTCAATATCACCGACATCGGCGCGCAAAAGGCGTGGAGCCGTTACCCGTCATACACTGTCAGTAAGGCAGGCCTGGAATCGCTGACTAAATTGCTCGCCCGTGCCCTTGCGCCAGGGATTCGCGTCAATGCCATTGCCCCGGGGCTTGTGCTTCCTTCGGATGTGATCACGCCTGAAAGATGGGATAAACTTGTGGAAAAATTGCCACTTAAACGTGCCGCTGCTTTGGATGAGATCACCTCCGCTCTCGAATTTCTTATCAAAAACGAGTATATTACCGGCCAGACTATTGTTGTAGATGGTGGATATTCCTTGATATAAAACCTCCGTTGGTTGACCGGAATTATTAATTAGGAATTGTGGATCAGGAATTAGGAGAATCTTGTGGCTTACGATAAAGAGTTGCCGTTTGATGAGTGGGTGAAGACTTTGCCTGATTTGCTGCGGAACGATCCATTATGGAAATCGGCGTATTATCGTCTCGCCATGTATATTTACGATTTGATGTGGTTGGATACAGAAAAAATCAACAAAGATTTCCGCGGTCGCGAAATTGTTCATCAAGTTGTAAAATCATCAGGGAGTGTATGCACTAATATGGAAGAAGCCTATCGTCGCGGCATTGGAACTCCAGATTTCGTCCGCATCATGCGAATCTCGCTCGGCGAACTTGGCGAAACACAAGGATGGTATTTCCGCTCACGTCATATTCTTGGCACTGAAATATTGAATAAGCGAATTGAAGTCATTCAAAAAGCAATTGCATTAACCGTCACCGCCATCAACCAAAATCGCAGAAAATCCTATTCCTAATTCCTAATTCTTCATGACTTCAAAAAAAACTCTCCTCACTGACATCCTCATCTCCCTGCTTCTTATCGCCTCCACGCTTTATTATGCGGCGCGTTATGTTGATTTTTCCATCCCACCGTTTGAAGATGCGGCCATGCTCATGCGCTATGCCCAGCACCTCGCAGGCGGGCATGGCATCGTCTGGAACATCGGCGGCCAGCCTGTGGACGGCGCAACCGATTTCCTCTTTATGGTCACTTCCGCCGCGCTCATCAAACTTGGGCTCACGGTTGGTCAATCTGTTCGCGGCATCGGTTTTGCCTCGCATATCCTTACCGTTCTCATCGTCTATTGGACGAACCGCCGCATCATCCATGCAAACATTCCTCTTTCATTCTTAAGCGGACTTTTTCTTGCTGTCGGCACCGGACTTTCCTATGTATCTGCTTACTTTGGAACGCCGTACTTTGCCCTGGCCGCCGCTTCCACCTGGACCTTGAGTCTGCTCCTGATCAATAAGCGAGATTCCCCCTTCTGGCTTTCCCTGGCCTTTGCCTTGAGCGGACTCGTCACTGGACTCATTCGTCCTGAAGGTGTCATCCTTGCCTCACTGATGTTGCTATCTGTCGTTATCATGCGTGGACTCAAGAATTCAATATCCATCATTATTATCTTTGGGGTTGTTTTTCTCACCCTCGGCGGCGCGTACTTTTTATGGAGATGGGATTACTTCGGTTATCCATTGCCGAATCCATTTTATAAAAAAGGGGATAGCGGCTTGCAGTGGGACTCGTTCGATCATTCCCTGCTGAACACATTGCGATTGTGTCTGCCGATGGCCTTTGCATTCATCGTCGCGTTCCGCTCGCGTGGGACGACCAAACAGGCGCTTGTATACCTGATTCCCATCCTTGGTTTTGCATCCGCATTCATGTTGATCTCGGATGAGATGAATTATGGCGCGCGCTTTCAATATGCACTCGTGCCGATTGCGCTCATGTCGTGGACTCCGCTATTGGGCGGACTTAACTTCAATTGGCTGAATCAATTGTCGGGGCGGCAGAGAGGCGTGTACCTTGTCGCCCTGGTCGGTTTGTCGGCGAGCCTTGTCTATTATTCCTGGTTCCAGAATTGTTTTTTGGCGTTTTATCAGCAGTCCTGTGACCGTCCATACGAACAGGACGGACGGTATGAAATGGCGAAGCTGCTGGCGGAGTATCGCGGCAAGGGTTATGTGATAGCCACGACGGAGGCGGGCTTGCTCCCGTATTATTCCGGCTGGGATGCGATTGATACCTGGGGCTTGAACGATCAATGGATCGCGCATAACGGCGGCGTGACTGCGGAATACCTTGACCAATACAAACCGCAGATCGTCATGTTCCATGATTATTACTCGCCGCTGGTCCCGCCAAAGTTGACCGATGCCAATCTCAGGCAGCGCTGGTTTGGCATGACGATCACGATGAAGGGCTATGCCGAAGCGAATGGATATGTGCTCGCGGCGGTCTTCGGCGACAGCCCGTATGACACGCATTATTATTACGTGCGGACTGATTTTGAAGACAGCGAGAGATTGATCGAGAAAATTTCCACGATGAGGAATTATTATTATCCGACGACAGGCAAGCGTTCGATCAATTACGCAAATTTTCCAGAACCGTAGTTTGGTCTTTAGCCGGTGGCGAATAGCCCAAGTGGTATTCCAGGGAATATCGAAACCACCTGTTTATCGAAAATATTTTACAGGAGTCAATCATGTCCGAAATAACCGAACTTGCCGATAAACTCAAGAATGAAGGCGAGCGTTTTACGAAATTCTTTTCCGAATTGACCGCTGAGCAATGGACGCAGGAGGTTTATACCGAAGGCGCAACCTGGAGCATACGTCATGTGCTTTCGCATTTCGTCACCTCCGAACGCGGGCTTGTAAGGCTCTTTGAATCAATCCGCCAGGGCGGCGCAGGCGCAACGGACGATTTCTCCATTGACCGTTACAATGAGGCGCAGCAGGAAAAGACCAAGGAATTTACGCCCGCCGAATTGCTTGAGCAATACAGGGAAGTGCGCGCCAATTCTGTGACCTGGGTCTCTGGTTTGAAAGGCGAAGAACTTGAGATCAAAGGCCGCCATCCATTTTTAGGCGAGACCGTCATCCGTGAAATGGTGAAGATGTTGTATCTGCACAATCAATTGCATTATCGTGATATGAAACGAGCCATTAAGTAATTTGTCATTGCGAGCGAGCGTCAGCGAGCGAAGCAATCTTCTCACTGTATTGGAGATTGCTTACCCATTCGGGTACGATGTCGTCGAAAAAAGAAAATGCCCTCCTCACAACGACATGACTCTTTTGTTTCTTTCGCTGTGGGTTTACTTGTAGTGAAATAAAAAGGACTTATTATGCATCTGCCTCCCTTCAAACTCGAACGCTACTTTGCCAAATACGAATTTAACACTGAATTCCTGCTAAGCTCATCAGACTGTGAAGCCATGTCCATTGCGGACTTGCTCTCTTTCGAAGAAGGTGCGGCGGGGAAACTTCAAAATATCTGGCTGGGATATACTGAATCACAGGGCAGCCCTGCTCTCCGAAAGGAGATTTGCAATCTCTACACTACCATTCAACCTGAAGATGTTTTAGTACACACAGGCGCAGGGGAAGCGATCTATCTTTTTATGTATGCCGCCTTCCAAAAAGGGGAGCATGTCATCGTGCACTCGCCCGGTTATCAATCCCTTGCGGAAGTGGCGCGTGCGGTCGGATGTGATGTCAGCCCGTGGGCGGCGCGTGAAGAAAATGGCTGGGCATTGGACCTGGACGAACTCCGTCGCCTGATGCGGCCGAATACCAGGGGTATCGTCATCAATACTCCGCATAACCCAACGGGTTATTTAATGTCGCAGGCCGATTTCGACTCTTTGAATACATTTTCTCAAGAGAATAATTTGATTTTATTTTCCGACGAGGTCTATCGCGAATCAGAATACGACCCCGCTGCTCGGCTCCCGGCGGCCTGTGACCTGGGCGAACATGCCGTATCCCTTGGGGTTACCTCCAAAACCTACGGGTTGGCGGGTCTGCGCATTGGCTGGATTGCCACGAAAAATAAAAGAGTCTACGAGAATATGGCCGCGCTCAAAGACTACACCACCATCTGCAACTCCGCGCCAAGCGAATTCCTCGCGGAAGTCGCCATGCGTAATCGTACAAAACTTGTCGAGCGTAATTTGAAGATCATCGAACACAACCTTACTGTCATTGATGATCTTTTTATCCGCTACGCCTCGCTTTTTTCATGGGTTCGTCCACAGGCCGGCTCGATGGGATTTCCCAAATTGAGGAAAGGTAATATCGATGAGTTTTGTGACAACCTTGTAAAAAAAGCAGGCGTACTTCTGCTCCCCGGTTCAGCCTACGATGATCCTGCCAACCATTTTCGATTGGGTCTTGGTAGAAAAAATCTTCCACAAGCCGTGGAGAGGTTGGAAGAATATCTCTCAAAAGAGTGGAATTATCTATAGTATTGTTATTTCTCTAACCATCCTAAATCGGAAATCGTAAATTGCTCAAACTCTCCCGCCCTCTCAATCTCCTGCTTGCCGCGTTGACCTATCTGCTCGGCGCGAGCATCCCCGCCTATCTTGGCAAACCTTTTCAACCTGCACCTTTTGCGCTTGGCCTTGCGGGTGTGCTCTGCGCGCAATTGTGCATGGCTTTGCTTGCTGAAGTCTTTCGGCCGCACAACGAACCACTTGTGGAGGGTGAAACTCCCCGGCAAAAAGAGACCCTGCGCAGCAATCTGCTTTATTTCTCAATCGGGCTGCTTGCCACCTATGCTGTGATCATTTTTATTATCTACATCAACCACACTTTAACCCTGCCTGCTTTTCTCTTTTTACTTTCTTCCATACTGCTCATCCTGGCCTATGCCATTCCTCCCATTCGGCTGGTCGATCGCGGCTTCGGCGAATTTACGCTTGCCGCGCATATCGCCTATGTGATTCCATCCATCGCGTTTTTGCTCCAGACCGGCGAACATCACCGCCTGCTTACCCTCCTGATATTTCCACTCACTGCGCTTGCCCTCGCATATTTTCTGATACTCAATTTCACGACCTTCACCGCTGACCAAAAATATCAACGCGCCACCCTGCTGCACAGCCTTACCTGGGAACGCGCTGTGCCATTCCATCACAGTCTGATTGCATTTGCCTATTTGATGTTCGCCTTTGCGCCCACGCTTGGCTTCTCATTTAATCTGATCTGGCCGGCTTTCCTGACGTTTCCATTTGCGATCCTGCAAATCGTGATGCTTCGTTTTATTTCCCTGGGCGGTAAACCAAACTGGACTCTCCTGACCGTCACCGCCCTCGCCGTTTTTGGCCTCACTACTTATTTTTTGACTTTGACTTTCTGGCTGAGATGACATGCCTGAATTTTTGACTCTCCTGCCTCCCGACCAGGCCCGCGATAAATTGCTCGCGCATCTTTCCACGCCGGCAATTGATTCTGAATCAAGTGACATTGTCCACGCCTTGGGACGCTTCACCGCATCTGACATATTCGCGCCGCACCCATTGCCGGAATTCCAACGCACCACTGTCGATGGTTACGCTGTCCGCGCAAAAGATACCTTCGGCGCGCGTGACACGCTTCCCGCATATTTGACATTGATTGGCGAAGTGCCAATGGGGGATACACCGTCTTTTGAATTGGGCGCGGGTCAATGCGCATTGATCCACACAGGTGGGATGTTACCCGGCGGCGCGGACGCGGTTGTGATGGTGGAATATACACAATCGGCGCGGACCAATGAAATCGAAATCTTCAAATCCGTTGCCGATGGCGAGAACGTCATCCGCATTGGGGAGGATGTCGCCCGGGGACAATTGGTTTTACCGAAAGGCTCACAAATCCGCCCCGCAGAAATTGGCGGATTGATGGCATTGGGAATCATGTCCATTCAAGTAGCAAAAAAGCCGCGTGTAGGTCTGATCTCAACGGGTGACGAAGTCATTGAGCCCAGCCAAACTCCACGGCTAGGACAAGTCCGCGACATCAACTCATATACACTCGGCGCGCTCGTCGAAAAAAGCGGAGGGGAGGCGGTCCGCTATGGGATTTTTAGTGACCAGTTTGAAGTCCTGAAAGAAGCGGCGGCGAAGGCGCTGTCCGAATGCGACATGTTCATCATCACCGCGGGTTCATCCGCATCCACAAGAGACATGACCGCCGATGTCATCCGCAGGTTGGGCGAACCCGGTGTGCTCGTGCATGGCATTAACACGCGACCCGGCAAGCCAACCATCCTGGGCGTCTGCATGGACAAGGCCGTGATCGGTTTGCCGGGCAACCCCGTCAGCGCATTGGTGAATGGATATTTATTCGTCGTGCCGGTCATCGAGAAATTATTGGGCGCACTGCCAAAACCAAAAGCCAGCATGCAGGCAAAACTCACCGTGAATTTACCCTCGCAAGCTGGCCGCGAAGATTGGTGGCCTGTACGACTCGTACCCTCTCCCTCAGGGAGAGGGCAGGGTGAGGGATTTTCCGCTGAACCAATTTTCGGCAAGAGTAATTTGATATTTACACTTGCCTCGGCCGATGGACTCTTGCGCATTCACCCTGACGCAACAGGTTTAAGCGCTGGAGAAATCGTTGAAGTAATATTGATCTGAAAAGCAAATTCCTCTTCTTTCATCTTTCTTACCATCCTCAACAACTGAACACTGATTACTGATAACTGATAACTGGAAACTAATGACTTTCTTAACCTCCCTCTCCCAACCCCACCACCTCATCCTCGACGGCGCAACAGGCACTGAACTCAACCGCCGCGGCGTGGATACTGGCCTGCCGCTTTGGTCAGCCAACGCCTTGATGAATGATCGCGACGCGAAAATCCTGGGACAGATCCATGAAGATTATCTTCGCGCAGGCGCAGACATCATCACCACGAATACATTTCGCACACATTGCCGTGCATTGGCTCCCAGTGGAAATGCTGATCGCGCTCTCGAATTCACATGCCATGCGGTGGATATTGCGCGCGCCGCAATTGCAAGTGTCCCATCTGATAAGCCGCGCTTTATTGCTGGCTCGATCTCCACACTCGAAGATTGCTACCGCCCCGACCTCGTCCCATCTGATGATGAACTTCGCACCGAACACTCTGAACGGATTCACCACCTCATCGAATGCGGCGTGGATTTGATCCTCATTGAAACTGTCAACACGATTCGGGAAGCCGTAATCATGGCGAAACTTGCCACGATCACCGGCACGCCTGTTATCGTCAGTTTCGTTTGTAATCGTGAAGGAAAAATACTCTCGGGCGAAACTCTCACCGACGCGGCAAACCAATTGCTTCCACTTGGCATCTCCGTCATCGGAGTCAATTGCGGGCCAACTCCAAATCTCGCCAAACCGCTTGCTGAATTACAAATTGCATGTGGCAAAGATTTCCCTTTGATCGCCTACGGCAACATCGGCTATGCAGATGAAAAAGTCGGCTGGGTTAATACTGATTCTGAAAATCCCAAATCTTATTGTGGGCATGCCGTCCACTGGCCCGCTAAAATAATTGGTGGATGTTGTGGTACAACTCCTGAACATATTGCTGAATTAAAATCAACCCTGAAATAAATAAGTCAAAAGTCAAAGGTCGCAAAAAGGCCTTTGACTTTTCTTCACCCTTCATCCTTCACAATTCATCTTTATAAAGGAATTCCATGCTACTCGAACTCTTCAACAAGCCCGTTGGTTTTTTCCTGCTCACGATGACCATCATCCTCATCACACCTCTGTTGTCTGAGCGGTTGCGATTGCCTGGCATCGTCGGCATCATCATCGGCGGCATGTTGATCGGCCCGCATGGATTTGGTCTCATGCAGGATGGTGACCGCATACAATTCCTCTCCACCATCGGGCTTGTCTATCTAATGTTCAGCCAGGCTTGGAAGTGGATATCAACCAATTCATGCGTGTCCGTTCGCGCGCGCTTGTCTTTGGCATGATCACTTTTATATTCCCACAGCTCATGGGCATGGGGCTAGGCTACATCCTCGGTCTCGACTGGCTGGGTATGATCCTGCTTGGTTCAGCATTTGCCTCTCACACACTCATTGCATTTCCCATCCTCACAAAATTTGGGATCACCCGTAACGAAGCGATTGCAGTCACTATTGGCGCGACCGTTCTTACTGACATTGGCGCTTTCATCGTCCTTGCAGTTGTACTCGGCGCAAAATCAGGCGGCGGATTTACCATCAGTTATTTCGTACAACTGCTTATCATGCTCGCAATCTTCACTGGGATAATTATTTTCGGTCTTCCCCGTCTCGGAAAATTAATTTTTCAAAAACTCACTGGCCGCGCAGTGGAGTTTCAATTCGTCATTGTAATACTTTTTATCGCGGCGTTCGGCGCTGAACTCATCGGCGTACATGAAGTTGTCGGCGCTTTTATCGCGGGGCTTGCGGTCAACTCCATGCTTCCACGTCACAGCCCTGTCACGGGTCATGTGCTTTTCATCGGCGAATCATTTTTCATTCCCGTCTTCCTGCTTTACAGCGGTCTCATCACTGACCCGCTCGCATTCCTCAAGAGTCCGCAAACCATCGTCGTTGCCATCGGCGTTACCATTGTCGCGTATGTATCCAAACTCATGGCCGCATGGATTACTGCCAAAATTTACAAATACACCAAATCCGAATTCTTGACGGTCTACGGGCTTTCGCACGCGCAAGCCGCAGTCACCATCCCAGCCCTGGTCATCGGTTTGGAAATTGGACTTTTCGACTCCACCCTTTTCAATGCTGCCATCTTGATGATCCTCCTCACTTCGATCACCTCTCCCTTAATCGTCCAGCGCTTCGCTCCTGCCCTGCGAACTGATGAGACAGACGACAAGCCTTTGCCTCTCTTTGGCAGAGTGCTTGTCCCTATTTCGGAGACCAAACAATCCGAGGGACTGATCACACTCGCAAGCCTGCTTGCTCATGCTTCACATGGCAAGGTGCTTGCAGTCAGCGTTGCTCGTGACATGGGACTTAATCACGATAGTAGTTTTCTCATGCACAAGGATTTGCTCGGGCGCATGACCGAATCTTTGAATGATCCTGAAACAGAGATCGAACTTATCCCGCGCATGGCCGCATCCCATGCGCAGGGAATCCTGTATACCGCGCATGAAAAGAATGCAACGCTAATCCTTATGGGCTGGCGCGGCAAGCGGACCTTGAGCGAAAATGTGCTTGGCTCCGTGTTGGATGAGGTCATCTGGGGGTCGGATACGCCAGTGATGATCGGAAAACTTGAACTGCCATTGAACAGTATGCAGCGCGTTGTATTTTTAGTCCCCGCCAAAACTGTCCCACCGATTGTTTTGCGCCGCATGTTGCAGGCGAATATTATTTTGGCAAAAGCCTTGAACGTGCCATTGTTCATCCGCGCAGATTCAAGTTACATGCAAACATTTGAGGCCCTGCTCACGACCGCAAACTCCGATCATTCCATTGAACTTGAAGCACTCAAAGATCACCTCAAGCCTGAAAAACTCGAACACGAAGCGGTTAGCAGTTTTATCGTAATACCTGGATTTGGCTCTCGAAAGCGTGTAGCGGACACACTTGGACAAATGCCTGAACATCTTGCAAAATCATTTGATGGCAATCTTGCGATTCTGCATTTCGATAAATAACTCAATTGGTCATTTCAAAACCGAATCAAAGAACGCAATTGTTCTCTGCATGGCGGTTGAGAAGTTCGCAGAAATATTATGGTTATCACCTTCATAAGTATATAGATCAGCGACCTTGCCCGCATCGCGCGCCAGCTCGGCAAGGCGGATTGAAAATTTCAAAGGGACGTCTTCATCTTCGGTTCCGTGGTGCAGTTCCAATGGTCCGGAAAGATCGGCTAGATAAGATGTGGCTGATACAGAATCCCAAAAAACAGGATTCTGTTCAGGCGTGCCATATGCTTCAATCCATCGGGTGCGCCAGCCAACTCCGCGTGAACTCGGGGATGGAGTGAATGATCCAGTGCGCCGCCAGTTGTAAAGCAGGTCAGGATACGAAGCCACCACGCCCGCCCAGATCACGCCAACTTTTACATCATCTGAAATAACCATCGTACGCAGTGTGAGATAGCCGCCCATGGAATGTCCCCACATGCCGATCTTTTCGGGATTCACTTCAGGGTATTGCTTGATGGATGCTACTGCGTTCAGGACATCAATTTGATAACCGGGGTTTCCGTACGCGCCAGTCGAATCACCTTCGGACGCATCATGTCCGCGATAATCTATTCGAAAAACAACATAACCCGCTTTTGCGATCTCATCCACATAAGCGATATATCTTTCAATTGTGCGATAGACATCAGGCGGAATATATCCATGATTGAATACAATGGCAGGCCAGCCGCCTTCGGGTACGTCGCCATTTGGGATGGTGAGGAGCGCATATATTTTTAATCCCTCTGAAAGATAATATGCATAATAACGACGGTAATTCAATCCTTTATCCAATTCCTTTACGATGGTGATTTCACTGCCCGGGTAATCGCCTGCCCGCATAAATTCGATGCTCATCGGGTTGGGAATTGGTGTTGCAGAAGCCGTTGGCGGCGGTGTGAGCGTGAAGGTTGGCGGCGCAGGGATAAAAGTATTTGTAGCGTTATTTATGACGTTTGGAATTTCTGGCGACGGAACGGACGTAATCTCAGGCGCAGCAACTAGCGGAGCGCATGCGCTTATAAGAAGGGCAATATTAATCAAAACCAATAAAGTTTTTTTCATAACAGAGTTCCTTACCCATTAAGAAAACAACAAGAGGCAGTTTATTACTGCCTCTTGTCTACCTGTTTACACGGATCTTTGAGCTCTCCAAGAACTCCGAGGTCTTTGTATCACTTCGCTGCTACTTCCTGTTCTCGCAGCTTTTCCGTCGCGCGGAAATATTTCAAATACCGCATCGAGTTAGCATCCTTGCCCAACAATAGATCCGTTGCGCGGATGGAACCGCCTAATTTAATAGGATCAGTGATCGAGCAAGTGACACCCGCTTGGATAGCCAACGAAAGAAATGCGCTGTTCACTGAATGACGGTCAGGCAGCCCGAATGAAACATTGCTCGCGCCCAGACTCATATTTACGCCATATTCTTTTCTGATCAATTCAATAGCCTTAAGCGTCACCGTCGCGGCTTTGCTGTTGTGACCAACAGTCATTACCAGCGGGTCAATAATAATATCCTCGATGGGGATTCCCAATTTTGCGGCCCGTTCGATGATCTTGCCAGCTGCGGCGAGACGTCCCTCCGCTGTGGGCGGGATGCCCTCATCGCCAATTGTCAGCCCGATGACAGCCGCGCCTCTATCCTTGACGATGGGCAGGACGCTGGCCAACTGCTTCTCCTCCCCGTTGACAGAGTTGACCAGGGGTTTGCCCGGCGCAACTTTGAGTCCTGCCTCGAGGATCCCTGGTTCATTTGAATCAATGCATAAGGGAACGTCTACAATGGACTTAATGGCTTCCACTACCATCGGGATGATCTCAGCCTCATCAATTTGTGGATGACCGACGTTCACGTCCAAAACATCCGCGCCCCAATCCACCTGACGCCTGGCAAGATGTTTGACGTATTCCATGTTCCTTTCGACCAGCGCCTGTCCCAGCTTTTTTATTCCTGTGGGGTTGATCTTCTCGCCGATCATTACGAACGGCTTGTCAATCCCGATGATGACTTCCTTGTTCTTTGATTTTAGTATCGTATGCATATGCCCTCCGACAAAGTATATATAGGTCTCGCTTGAAGCGAGACCTACTGTTTTACGAAGATTTCAAAAACCTCAACGCAGTTTCAACCAGTACAGCCGTTCCAATTGGCAGGGCGTGCTCATCCAGGTCGAACTGCGGATGATGGAGCAAATAACCCTCATGTCCCTTCTTTTGCACACCTAATGTGTACATCGCGCCGGGGGCATGTTCCAGAAATGAACCAAAATCCTCCGCTCCGAGAGAATTGTGCATTTCCTGCACATGCTCTGGGCCGAGCAAATCTTTGCCAACCGCTTCTATTAAACTGGACACACCTTCATTGTTGATCATGGGTGGTCCGCCAATTTCGATCTTGAGTTCATAGTCACCGCCCAGGGTTCGAGCAACCTCAAAGGCGCGCTTGATCTCAGCGTGGATTTGTTTTTGTACTTCGGGTGTGGTGAAGCGGATTGTGCCGGTGATCTTGATGCTGTCCGGGATGACATTCTCGGTAAAGCCGCCGTTGAGCGAGCCAATGCTAACGACCGCAGGCGCAAACGGATCCAGCCTGCGCGAGGTGATCCCGTTCAATGCGATAATGATATGAGCGAGCAAAAAGAACGGGTCGACAGTCGTGTGCGGATAGGCGCCGTGTCCGCCTTTGCCTTTGATGACGCCGAACCACGAATCCACGCCGCCTGAGCATGGACCTGCATTGATGGCAATCGTGCCAACAGGCTGGGTGGGGTCAACATGCTGTGCAATGACATAGTCCACGCCTTCCATGGCGCCTTCCTCGGACATGCGTACCGCGCCGCTCTTCCCTTCCTCGTCCGCAGTCTCTTCGGAGGGTTGGAAGAGGAAACGAACGCGTCCATTCGGTTTTTCACTTGCGAGGATTTGCGCTGCGCCAAGCGCCATGGCTGTGTGGGAGTCATGTCCGCAGGCATGCATTTTATTTTCCACAGTCGATTTGTACTCGGACTCATTCAACTCTTGAAGCGGCAGCGCATCCATATCCGCGCGGATGGCAACCATTTTACCGCCTTCCCCGATATCGGCAACGACGCCTGTTTTTCCAACACCGCGTTTAACTCTGTATCCCATTTTCTCCAATTCATCCGCTACGATCTTCGCCGTGCGATGGACATCGAATCCTGTTTCGGGGTGCATGTGGAAATCGCGACGCCATTCAATGAGTTCTTCTGAAATTGCATGTGCCTGTTTGAGCATGTTATTTTTTCCTTTTTACTCTATACTTCTAATGATTCACTGCTTACTTTTTACTCTTAACTACTTCCTTTGCCGCCGCCGTCATGATCGCATCCAACTCTTTATCCTGTTGCGCTTCCAGCGGGGGAACTTGATGCTCGCGTAAAATCCGTTCCGCTTCGTCGGCGGCATGTTCTGCCATGCCCCTGCGTTCATTCCTCTCCCAGGTTTCCCAGGTGTTGCGTTCGGCAAGATTGGTGCTGAGATTTAATTCGGTTTTGAGATATTTCATGGTGTGTTTCTGTCCCAGGAAATTGCGCGTACCGTCCAGGGCCTTGAGAATTCCTTCAAAGGCGAGGGTATCTTCGTTTACGGCAATTCCTTTTGTCAGGCGGATGATATTGCCCGCCAGTTCGTTATCCAAAACCATTTGCGCGTATGAACCCATCACTCCCGCTTCCATTTCGCCAATGCCCGAGAGTTCATCTGCGCCAGCCAAAGCGGGGATGGCGGCATTCAGTCCGCGCTCGAATCCGTTTTGCACTTCCAGCGTGTGCGCGTTCGTGGAAAATCCATATACATTGACCGAGTACCCGTAATAATGTCCGAGTTGAACGGTGGCGGCAGACGCCAGACCGAGTTCGAGTCCGCCCCACAGCAGGCCCGTACGCGGCTCAAGCATTGCAAGACGTCCGCAATAAATAATGGGCAAGCCTGGGTTGATGATTTGTGATAAAACCACGATAGCGAGCGTCTCCGCGTTTTGCTGCGCCAGGCTGCCCGCCATCGTCATCGGGGAAGTTGCGCCCCCGATCGGGCATGGCAGGGTCGCGAAGGCCACGCCCGCTTTTGCCATTTCGATAACGGCTTCCGCTTCATGATCCGGAATCGTCAGCGGGCTGACAGGCGACAGCGAGAGGGTCAACGCCGACGATTCCACGCCAATGACTTTCGCCATTTCAAGTGCATATTTCACTTCATAACTATATTGAATCCCGGGACCCTGCAATGGTTTTGTAGTGTGGGGAATGGAATGACGATACATGTACAAAGACATTAATTCGCCCGATACATTTTGAGGCGTGAAGAAGGGCGTAACCGTGTGGCAATTATCGAGGGCGTCGAGCAAACGCGTTGCGTCGATCACGTCCTGCTCTTCCGCCGAACGGTGTGAATTGGTCTTGGCATCATATACATCGCGCGCGCCGCCGAGATTATGAAAATATAAATTTCCATCACCAAGCGTTCTTACTGTTCCATCGCGCCCTGTGAGGGTCGCTCTCTTCCTTGATTGTTTTATGCTTTCCTCCACCAACTCAGGCGGGAAATAGACACGGTTGCCTTTGATGGTGCATCCCGCGCCTGTCAAAATATCAAGGCTCTCCTTGTGAGTCCACACATAACCCACTTCGCTGAGAATGCGTAGAGTGGTCTCGTGAATGGATTTCACTTCATCCTGGGATAAAAAATTTAAACGATCCATGTCCCTGCTCCTTTTATCTAGTTTCCAATACCTTTGCTAAAAATCCAACGCGTTTCACTTCGGAGTCAATGATATTTTCTGTATCTAAAAATGTATGGCCTTCGTTCTCGTACAAAAGCAATTCCACTTCCTTGCCAAGTTCAAGTAGTTTATCACGGGCCTCAATCGAATCGGAGGCAGGACAGCGCGGGTCGTTCCCTCCGCAGATCATCTGCACGGGCGCGTTGACTTTATCCAAAAAGAAATACGGTGAGCGCGCGACCCATAACTCGCGGTTGTCTTCAGGATCGCCCATGTTTTCTATATTCCAATGTTGCAGGTCCTCGCGCGAGTCGTCATGGGACTTCAACCAATTTAAAAACGGAACAACTGCCGAACCAACCGCAAACAAATCGGGATGGGTCGTCATGCAGGTCATCGTCAGATAGCCGCCATGACTTCTTCCCGTGACGCCGATCTTATCCTTATCAGCCAGCCCATTCTCAATTAAATACTTTACACCCGCCGCGCAATCGTCATTATCGACGCCGCCCATGTCGTAGCGGCTTGCGTTTTGCCACTTCTTTCCATAACCGGTGGAGCCGCGATAATTCGGCGTAAGCACCGTCCATCCGCGCGAAGCCATGTGACTTATCACGGGATTCCAGGAAAATTGCAGATGCCAATTCGGTCCGCCATGAATGTCAAGCACCGCGCGCTGGCTGTCTTTTGCGCGATATAACAACGCGGGCACTTGTGTCCCATCCTGGCTTGCATACCAGACTTCCTCGGGCTGAATAAATTCTGCATCTTTCAACTCATCGGGCAGCGAATTTGTTAATTGCTCAAGCGAACCATCTTCCAAATGGATTTTCCATAAATCACTAGGATGAGCGGGATCTTCGTAAAGAATTACAACACTGTCGGTTGCGAACAGCGGAAAGGAATGAACGCCCGCCCCAATTTGAATTTGCCTGACGGGTTCGCTTCCCTTCCTTAACTCGAAACTGGTGACTGCGCCCTCGGAGTGTATCCATCCGATCAAGTTTCCATCATGCGACCACGCGGGTTGCGTGTCGTCGCCGCTGGATTCATTGACCCATGTAATTTTATGAGACTCGACATCGAACAGTCCGATGTCATGCCACTCGCCATTTTCCGCGGAGAATGCAAGGAATTTGGAATCAGGCGACCAGACCGGATTCTGTGCGTTCAATAGCTGGCCATTGATCTTAAGTTGTATCGTATTGACCCTCATCCCCTTGCGCGGACGATTAACAGGGATGATATAAATGCTTCTGTCGCTGGCCGTGGACTCCGCCTCGATCGCGATCCATTGACCATCGGGCGACCATTTCGCATCCCAGCACGGGTGAAATACGTTTTTCAATAAGCGTCCTGGCATGCTGCCATCAACAGGAAGCAGGTGCAAGGCAAATTGGCCATGCTTATCTGAGAGCACAGCCAGCATTTTTCCATCCGGTGACCAAGAGAAATTCGGTTGATGCGCGTAGGCAATATTGGGCGTGAGATCGGTGCAAGTATTGGTGCTTGGATCATGAGCGACGATGTGATATGACTCACTGCCGTCAGGATCCAGGGCGTACGCAAGCATTGTGCCGTCAGGAGAATGAAGCGGGGAGAACTTGCTTCCTTCAAAGCTTGATGTCATTGCTTCGGGCGAAGAATGCCCTCGCAATGACATTTGGTAGAGTTCCCATCGACCGGTTTTATTCCACGAAAAGACCAACCTTTGCCCATCGGGCGAGATATCAAATCTTAAGCCATTATCCACTTGCGGTATGCGTAAAAGTTGGGTGAGATTGAGCATGATTATGCGGGTCGAAAGTCCTCTATCGCTGGCAGGTGTTCGAGACCGGACTTATTGGCAAGGTCCAATATAAAAGCGTGGAGTCTGTTAATTTTTTCAGGATCAATATCAGGCCGCTGGTAGGAGGCGAGCAATTCTTGTACGCGGAGTTTGCACCTGTCAAAGGCATCCAAACTGCCAGCGGCTTTCCAGACACGAGTCGAGTCGCGGTCGATGACGCTGCTCGGCAGGTGTTGCTCCTTTTGGAAGAGCTGCATGGTGGCTTTCTGCTTGAGGAAGTCGCCGCCTTTGAAATTGATCTTGTCGTCATAAAAACCTGTGGCGAGCGTATCGGTGTGTTGCTGCACGCCGCCGATCATGCGCTTTGCCATGGCGATGCCCTCGGCGTCGAGCACGAGTTTTTCCGCGCTGTGACAGGCGAGGAAATCCAGCATGCCGGAACCGGAGATCATGTTGATGCCGCTCAACGCGCCGACCATGGCTGAGATTCCGCTTTCGAGGCCGGCCTGTGCGTCCACGAGTTTTGAATCAGTTGCGCCAAGATAGGTGTGCGTGGGCATGCCGAGAGATTTTGCTACCTGGGCATAAGAACAGTCGAGCATGGCGGTTTCCACTGCACCCATGGGCGTCGCGCCTTTGCGCATGTCAAAGATCGCTGCCGCGCCGCCCCAAACGATGGGCGAGCCCGCGTGGGCAAGTTGATGAATGACGATGCCCGCGAAGCATTCCGCCGTGTGTTGTGTGACTGTGCCAAGCATGGTCACTGGCGCCGCCGCGCCTGAAAGCGGAACAGAGACAATTTCTGCGGGAACCCCAGCGCGGGCAAGGGCGATCAGGTTGCCTGCGCCAAAGTTTGACCAGATTAATGGCGGTGCTGGACACACGTCAAAGATGGCGCGTGGTTTTGTGCGTGCGGCTTCCTTGCTGCCTGCGAAGATATCGAGCATGTCGATCATCTCCTGCACGGTTTTGTTGGTGAACGCGCCTGTGACAATCGGCTTCCTGGAATGAAGCAGGACAAGATATAAACGATACGAATCTTGAATCTCTCTTGGCACATCATGACATATGACGGCGGTGGATTGTGCGTCATATTGCGGGAGTTGTTCTGCAACCTTAAGTAAACGAATCAGGTGTTCGGTCTCCGTGGTGTCATGCTTGAGCGTATCGGGGTTGAGCATGGTAATGCCGGAGGAACCCGGGTCAAAGTGGACGGAGTCTCCGCCGTAATGGACGGTGGGATTGCCGTCATAATCGTAAAGATAAAATTCGCGCGGCACACTCTCCAGGGCTTTGTGTACCAACGAGGCAGGAATCTGTGCAACCTGGGTCCCAATGTCGATCTTCACGCCTGCTTTTGCCAGCAGGTCACGCGCTTCTTCGTTTTGGACCTTTATTCCAGGCTTGAGCAGAAGTTCATAGGCTTCCTGTAAAATGCGGGCGATGATTTCATCGCTCAAAAGCGTGAGTTTTGGTTGCATTGGATACCTTTAAGCTTAAATAGATTCTCTTTGGCGAAAGAGAGTGATAATAAATTGAAGGTTACACATTAGAACGTGTAACCTTTTCATGTTTTCCTGCGATTTAGCCCCCCAAGGCCAATGTCTTGTTACGTGTAAATATTTGCATGCCGCTTACGCATCAGCCTTGCCAACCAATTCCTTCGCGACCTTCACCGCGCCGACCGCGTCTTCCGAATAACCATCGGCTTTGATCTTTTCGAACCAATCGCGCGTGATGGGAGCGCCGCCGACCATCACCTTGATGCGCGGGCGCAAACCTTCTTTATCCAACTCTTCGATCACTTCGCGCTGGCGTACCATCGTGGTGGTCAGCAATGCGCTCATGCCGATGATCTGTGCGTCGATTTCAAGCGCTTTGCCGATGATCTTGTCCGCGGGTTGATCCACACCCAGATCGAATACTTCAAACCCTGAGGCGCTTAACATCGTGCCGACCAGCGTCTTGCCAATTTCATGGATGTCGCCTTCCACGGTGGCAAGGACGACCCGTCCCAGGGTTTCACGTGCTTCGCCAAGTTTTATCAACTCAGGTTCGAGGGTCGCAACCGCGGCTTTCATGGCTTCGCCAGCCATGACCAGCTCAGGCAGAAAAGCCTCGCCTTTCCCGAACTGGTCGCCAATGTAATTCACACCTACGACGAATCCTTTTGTGATGGCTTCCAATGGGTGCATGTTCATCGCGATGGCTTTCTTTGCAAGCTCAACGGAGAGGTCAGAATCTCCCTCGATAATGCTTTGCGCCATTTCTTTAAATAATTCTTCCGACATAATGCCTCCTGATTAATCTTATTTTCTTATCAAGTGAGTGACTTGCTTTTCTTTTTCTCTTAACATTTTTTCAGGAATATTGAGATACTCCTGCAGCCACTTGCCAGAATCCATGACATGCTCGATGGATGCCTGAACCGCCCTGTCTTCATCCCCTTTGGTGAGCGCGTCCATGATTGCGGTGTGTTCGTCATGGGTTTGAGCGACACTGCCTGCCAGCAATTCAGGGTTGCGGAACAACGCTTCATATAATAACCAGTCAGGAAAGGCATTGGCAACCACGGCGTACAACTTGATCAGTAGATCATTTCCAGAAGCCTCGGCAATGGCAGTGTGGAATTCACGGCTTAATTGTCTTTCCAGCGGCATTTCGTTCAATTTCACATGCCTGTTCATTTCATCCAATATCTTCTTAAGCCCTAAAGCCTGTTCGGAGGTAATGTTCATTGCCGCTTCTTTGGCAATGATTGCCTCGAGGATCAATCTCAGACCGTACGCCTCCACGATATCCTTGGTGGACATTTCCCGCACGCGCACGCCACGGTATGGCACGCGCTCGGCCAGGCCTGTTGAAACAAGGAGGTCAAGCGCCTCCCGAACGGGGGTCATGCTGACACCCATTTGACTGGCAATATCATCCTGACGCAGCCAGTCCCCGGGACCGTATTTGCCCGCGATGATATGGCGATGAAGCGCATCGTAAATTTCCTCTTTGAGAGGCTTGTGGGTGAGTTCTTTCTCTGCCATTGACGTCATGATTATATATTATATATAATCATGACGAATTTCGGAAGTGCAGCGTGTCACGAAAATTGTCATCGGTTATACTCGATATATTGGAGACTTAATGTCAGAAATCGACCTCACCCTACTAAAACCTGCAATTGAAAAATATATTCCTTTGGGTTGCTCCGGGCTGTTGCCAGCCCTGCATGCAGCCCAAATTGTTTATGGGTGGCTGCCTCAGGAAGTTGCCGCCGAAGTGGCGCAATCTTTGCGCGTGCCGCTTGCCGATGTGCATGGCGTGATCGAATTTTATTCCATGTTCTATAATAAACCTGTCGGCAAAAAGATCATTCGTGTTTGCACGGACCCAGCCTGTGGATTAAGGGATTCAGACGGACTCTTGAAAAAACTTTGCAAACAATACGACCTGGAACCGCATCAGATTCACCCTGGGTTGGATCTAACCGTTGAGCCGAGTCCATGCCTGGGGCTGTGTGAACAAGCTCCGGCCGTATTGACGACCGAAGGGGATCAGTCAAGCGTGCATTTAGGCGCAGATCAGGTTTTTCGGCCGGTATCCGTTGTAGATGGCACGATCCGCTTGCTGACCGAAAATTGTGGCAATGAAACCGCCTCCATATCGCAGTATGGACGTTATCAAGGTTTCTTCAAAGCCCTGCAGATGAGACCCGATGAGGTGGTAGCGGAGATCAAGGCCTCAGGTCTGGTGGGACGCGGCGGGGCGGCCTTCCCAACGGGAATTAAATGGGAAGGCGCGGCACAGTCGCAGGCGGATCAGAAATACGTCGTCTGCAACGCGGATGAATCCGAACCGGGCACTTTCAAAGATAGAATTCTTTTATTGGACGACCCACACCGCACCATTGAAGGCATGTGCATTGCAGCCTATGGGATCGGCGCAAGTAAAGGTTATATTTACATCCGCGGGGAATATCCATATATTGTGCCTGTTCTGGAAAAAGCGCTCGATGAAGCCAGGAATGCAGGCTATCTTGGGAAAGATATAAATAATTCGAAATTTTCATTTGACATTGAAATCCGCGTCGGCGCAGGCGCGTATATCTGCGGCGAGGAGACCGCGCTGTTTGAATCGATCGAAGGCAGGCGTGGTTTCCCGCGTGTGAAACCGCCTTTCCCGACGACCAACGGCTTGTTCGACAAGCCAACCGTTATTAATAATGTTGAAACACTTTGCAATGTTCCGCTGATCATCTCGAAAGGCTCTGCCGAATATCGCAGGATCGGCACGGAAAAATCACCGGGCTCGAAGTTGTTCTGTGTTTCAGGCGATGTGGTCAAGCCTGGGCTGTATGAGATCGAGTTTGGACTTACGCTCCGTGAGCTGTTGACCATGGCCGGCGGCGTTGCCCGAAAGAAATCCCTCAAAGCAGTTTTATTCGGAGGTGCGGCGGGAGCTTTCGCCACATCGGAAAATTTGGATGTCAGGCTGACTTTCGAAGATTTGCGCTCTGCAGGTTTGCCGCTTGGCTCCGGTGTGGTCATGGTCTTTGACGAAACCCGCGATATCCGCGATGTCTTGAAGAGACTGGGTAAGTTCTTTGCGCATGAATCCTGCGGGAAGTGTTATCCCTGCCAGATGGGAACTCAACGTCAAATGGAGATATTGGACCGTATCGCGGAAGGGAACGCCTTGCCCGACGACTTTGTCCGCTTGCAAGATGTCGGCTGGACGATGACGGACGCGAGTCTCTGCGGTTTGGGTCAAACAGCCGCGAGTGCGGTATTGTCGGCGATGAAGGTATGGCCTGGGTTATTTAAGGAGGGTCAAAGCTCGCAGGTTGAAGGTCTGGTGAAGACCTCAAAGACAATCAAGACGCCAAAGAAATCCGTTGTGAAAAAAACGACACCGAAGGTCCCGAAGGAAAAAGCGTCCAGGATGTCCAGGGTTTTAAAAATATCAAAGACAAAGCCGAAAGCGGTAAAAAAGGCTGCAAAAGCAAAAGCAACCAGGAAGAAAACAACCAGGACGACCACAAAACAATAGGCAGGACTTTTAACGTTCGACATTTGACATACAAGGTGAACCGATGACAATCACATTATCAATGGATGGAAAAGAAATAAGGGCGGATGAAGGAAAAACCCTGCTCGAAGCCGCGCGCGAGAGTGGAGTGGACATCCCCACGATTTGCTTCCATGAAGCGACGACGGCGAATGCGCTTTGCAGAATCTGTGTGGTGGAAGTGGAAGGCCAGCGGGTGCTCCAGCCGGCTTGCATCGTCAAAGCGGCAGGCAATATGAAGGTCCAAACCAGAAGCGAGAAGGTCATCCGCGCGCGCAGGACGATTTTGGAAATGCTTGCGTCCAGCATGGATCTATCAGAAGCGCCGGAAATCCAGCAGATGATGAAGGAATACGGCGCGGATACAGGCCGCTTCCCAGACGCGCAGCGCCGCGAGTCGGAAGTCAAAGACGACAACCCGATGTTTATCCGCGATTACTCGAAGTGCCTGTTGTGCTGGCGCTGCGTGCAGGTCTGCGCGGACGATGCACAATACACCTTTGCGATCAACTTCGATGGACGCGGGTATGAAACACAGATCGGCACATTTTTTGATAAGGCCATCCCTGAAACATCCTGTGTGATGTGCGGTCAATGTGTGGGCGTGTGCCCAACAGGCGCGCTGAAACCGAAGCGCGAATATTTACTGGAACAGGGCCTGAGTGCGGGCGAGATCAGCGTAATGAATACCGGTCGAAAGCAAAGGAAGGCGAAATGATCAAAGCCGATCGTGTTGTTACTTCAATTTGCCCGTATTGCGGCGTGGGTTGTACTTTACAACTGCACGTCAAAGACGACTTTATCTTCAAGGTGACCACGCCCTTCGATTCGCCTGTCAATCACGGCAACCTGTGCGTGAAGGGGCGTTTCGGTTATGACTATATCTATCATCCAAAGCGCGTCACTACGCCGCTGATTCGTAAAACAAAACAGGAAGCGGGCAAACGCACACAGGCCTTTGACCTGTCCGAGTGGCGTGAAGTTTCATGGGTTGAAGCGCTCGATTATGTTGCGGATCGTCTGGTTGAAATCTACAAACGCGATGGCTCGGATGCCATGGCGGTTTATTGCTGCGCCAAAGCCACCAACGAGGATAATTATCTGTTGCAGAAAATGTACCGTGCCTTGTTCCGCACCAATAATGTGGATCACTGCACGCGTTTATGCCACGCGGGTTCGGTGGTTGCGCTGCAACAGGCGGTTGGATCGTCCGCGATGAGCAACACGGCGAGCCAGGTTGTTCTCAACGACGTCTTCATTGTCACCGGCTCGAACACTTCTGAAAATCATCCCATCATCGCCTTGCAAATGAAGGAGGCTGTTCAAAAACACAGCGCAAAGATGATCGTGGTCGATCCGCGCCGCATAGACCTGGTGGATATGGCCGAGATGTGGCTGCCGCTCAAACCCGGCACGAACGTGCCGGTCTTCTCGGCCATGGCGCATGTGATCGTGAAAGAGAATCTCGTCAATCATGAATTCATCGCGGATCGCACGGAAGGCTATCAGGAATTTGTCGAAAGCCTTGAAAAATTCACGCCAGAATATGCCGAGGAACTTTCCGGCGTGCCCGCCGATGATATTCGTAAAGCCGCGCGGCTTTACGCCAACGCAAAGAACGGTGCGATCTATTGGGGCATGGGCATTTCGCAGCTTTCGCATGGCACGGCTTCCGCGCTGGCTTTGATACATCTCGCATTCTTGACGGGTCATATCGGGCGCGATGGCACGGGACTCAACCCCCTGCGCGGACAAAACAACGTGCAGGGCGCGAGCGATATGGGCGCCATGCCCTTCCATTATCCCGGCTACATGCGCGTGGATGATCCCGCTCACCGCGCGAAATGGGAAAAGACCTGGAATATCGAAGCCGGCGGCCTGAGCCTCAAACTTGGTCTCACCACCACTGAAATTTTGGGTCACGCCCATGAAGGCGGGATTCGCGCGCTGTACATCATGGGCGAGAACCCGATGATGTCCGAGCCGAATCTAAATGAGACGCGCAAACACATGGGGCAGCTCGAGTTCCTTGTAGCGCAGGATATTTTCATCAATGAATCAGGCGCGTTTGCGGATGTATTCCTGCCCGCCACTCCCTTCGCTGAAAAGGATGGGACGTTTTCGAATACGGATCGGCGCGTGCAGCGCGTGCGCGTTGCGCAGCCACCGCGCGGGAAGTCGCGACCCGACTGGCAGATTATCTGCGACCTGGCGCTGCGCATCGAATCCCGACTTGGGGTTGCCACGTCCAAATGGGATTATGCCAACCCCGAGGAGGTCCTGCGCGAGATGGGCGGTGTCAATTCAGATTATGCGGGCATTACCTATGACCGCATCGATAAAGTTGGCTTGATCTATCCCGTGCCTGATCTGACCCACCCTGGCACGCCGACGCTCTTCAAAGAATCCTTCCCGCGCGGACGCGGAAAATTCCACATCTTGGATTATGTCCCCGTGCGCGAACAAGCCGATGATGAATATCCGTTCATCCTGACCACAGGCCGACTGCTGGAACATTGGCATGGCGGCTCTATGACTCGCAACTCGGCGCTCAACGAAATCTATCCCGAAGCGCGCGTGGAGATGCATCCCGCCGACGCGGAGATCCACGGCATTCGGGATGGTGACGCGGTCAAAGTCCAGAGCAGACGCGGCGAGATCGTCGTCCGCGCCACGGTGACGGAGAAAACAACCGTCGGCGTGGTCTTCCTGCCCTGGCACTTCGCCGAAGCGGCGGCGAACCTTTTGACGAACGACGCGCTCGACCCACAGGCACTGATCCCTGAGTTCAAAGCCTGTGCTGTACAGGTCTTCCCTGCGAGGGAAAGCGACCTGCCCAACCCAGAAAATGTTTTAGTTAGAGGAAGATATTAGCCCCTCCCGCCCTGCGGGCACCCTCCCCAAGTCCGAATTATAAATATCAAATTGTTATATCTATTTACTATTTCGGACTTGGGGAGGGACGGGGAGGGGCTGTCACAGAGGGTTGACAAAAGAACACTGGAATGAATTGCTGTCAACTCTTAGCAAAATCATCGGGCAAAAAATGGACGAAATTCACATAAGTAATATTTATTGTCGTATAGTGCATCTGTAACTGATGAAAACGGTCTTTTCGATGCGCCCGTCATGTACGTCTCTTGGGGAGGCAAGCTGGGGCAAGATTCAAATAATCCCTGAACTTACCCAGGAACTATTGCTTTATATTTCAGTTATCTCTGGTACATGCTCATCTTCATACTTTTCGATGAGCAGTCCCAGTATTTCCATCAAGGAAGCCAGCGGATGGTTTTCATCTTCGCCGATGGCGTCGATCAAATTATCCAACAATCGGACAGCCTCCGTATATTCCTTTTCGCTGTGCGGTAAATAAAGGATTTTTGAAACTTCCGTCCAATGCGGAGAGGCTTGTTCAATCTTTATATCCAACATGGCTTACTCCTTCCACTTTCCTTCATCATACTCCTGGTGGCTTAAATACAGCACGAATGTAAATGGTGCGCCGATTGTAATGGATGGCGGCTATCAGGCGCACTTTGTTACCACCGATATTAAAAACCGTTAAATTGCCAACTTGATCGGCGCTCCCGAAAGTTTTTCGCAATTCTGCAAATGATTTGAAATCCATTGTCTTTGCCTGCTTGTACCAATGCTGTAATGAGGATTTGGCATCGGAGTCCTGTTCTGCTAATTCGTTGAGCCGCTTGCGTGTGACCCTAAAGGTTTCGTTCGTTATCCCGTACATGCCTGTGGAGATGTTTGACATGATAAGTCGAGAATCAGCGTGGGAAACCTTTAGGGTCTTAACAGAACATCAAGTAAAATCTCTCTCATGACCAAACCTTATCTGGTCCCTCTTTCTGAAATTCGCCGCGAGCATGTGGTTGTGAGCTCGCGCTTCATTGCCACGCTCGCCCCCGCTTTTTCCATTGATGAAGCGCGCGCCTTTATGGCGCGCATTAAAAAAGAATTTGCCGATGCAGCTCATAACGTGCCCGCTTACATTATCGGCGGCGGCAATACCCTGACCGAATATTTTTCCGACGATGGAGAACCATCTGGCACAGCGGGTAAGCCCGCGCTGGCCGTCCTGCGCGGCAGCGGACTCGGCGATGTGACGCTGGTCATCACGCGCTACTTCGGCGGGACCTTGCTTGGCACAGGCGGATTGGTAAAAGCGTATACTGAGTCCGCTCAGATGGTTGTCAACGCGGTGGGACGCGGACGCAGAATTTCAGTCCATGTGGTCATGTTGGTGATTCCGTATAATTTATTGGAGCGCGTGCGTTTACTCGGGACGCGTCATCACGGAAAGGTCCTCGGCGATGATTTTGCAGGAGACATAACGATGACCATGCAACTCCCCGTGGATGAATTTGAGGTGTTTCAATCAGGTTTGCGCGAACTATCCGCAGGAAAGTTGCAAGCGGAAGTGATCGAGACTAAGGAAGAGGTTGTAAAAATGGAATGAAAACTCTTCCGCATTTACAGAGGGAGAAATAGCACCTGATTTTCCAAGTCTTCTCTATCCCCGTTTTGAGCGATGATTTCCAAGTCTTGAATGCAAACCCCAATTGTCACACGTAATTGATGTCCATAAATTACCCCTGAAAAGGAAATACCTGCACGCTGGCATTTTGCGGCTTCCTCCAGCAAATCGTCATCCTGGGTGAAAAGCCCCCTTCCCAATTCATGCGCTCATTGGAGCAAAAGGTTATCGTCAAGTTGACCGGCGTTGTCTTCGTACGCGGTTAAAACGTCAATGTCTCGTAAACGCAAGCCAACTGTGATCGCTTTTGGAACATGATGATCCATGTAAAGCGAAAAGGGCATTATTAGATGATCCCCTTGTCTTTCAGGCGTTTGATAAGCGGCGATACAGGCGCAGATTTGCGTATCTGCTCGGTTTTCTGGATGCGCGTTTCTATATTACTTTCCAACTCCTCCCGATGATCCCAGTAGTAAGCCAGCGCTGAGTAAATTTGCCCGAGGGACAGATGAAGGAATTGAATGTGAAGTACTTCCACACTCCAGCCGTAAGCAGCCTGAGCCAGGACAAGTTCAATTACCTTCATCGTTGTCCCTGTAATGATGGGGATATGCGCTTCATTCAGAACAATATGCTCGTATCGGGTTTCAGCAAGCATGATCAGCCTCTTTCTTTTTTTGATTTTACCATCTGTTGTGATGCTGATTACCTGCTTGCCTTCTCGACCAAATACACAATGGATAAATAATCCTTTCCCGTCGCTTCACTCATTCCGATCTCGCAGGTGATATTGGATGAATAATAACCGTCGTAATCACGTGTGTTGACTTCGGCGGTTTCCTTTTCCGTGGCGGATTGGGTCAACTCAGGCAGGAGTAGTCCGCGATCCCCGGCGAAGGCGCAGCAGCTGAGGTGGATCGGGACGGTCGCAGATTTGGCGCATTGTTTGGCGATGTCTAACATTTTGGCGTCCAAGCCTAATTTACGGGCGGAGCAGTTGGGATGCAAAACGACCTCATCGTCAACAGGGTGGATTTCAAGTTTAGGTAAAACATAGTCGTGTAAAAATTCTACGCCATCCAGGATGGTCAATTTATTCCACAGTTCCCTGTCTTCGGCGCTGAGATCGTCACTGCAAGTGCGCAGGGTATGCGTGCAGGAGGTGGTGTCAATGACGATGGGATATTTTCCATGCTCAGACCATTCCCACATTTGCATCAGCGTTTTATGCAAAGTGGCTCGGTAGGCTTGCTTATATCCTTTCGAGGCGAAGGGCATGCCACAGCAATGACCGGCCACGTTTTCGGGAATGTGTAAGTTAATGTCCGCGCGTTGGGCGATGGCGATCAAGGTTTCGACGAGGCTCAAGTGAGGGTCACCTTCAAGGAGACCCTCACTTTTTGGCATTCCCAATTGGCGCGAGATGCAGGAGGGGAAGTAGATGAAATCTATTTTGCCCTCACCCTCAACCCCTCTCTCAGTGGGAGATGGGAGGCGAGCGGGGTGAGGGATGGAATGATTCCATTTTGGCAATGTTGCGCCTGTTATTTTTTCAGCAACAATGGAAATTGATTTGACACCATTCAGGCCGATCACTTTTTCAGCAACGTGTCCCATGCGGACGCCCCAACCAATGGCTTTTTCTACAAACGCAAAGTTGCCTGCAACCCATAGCGCCGATTTTTCATCTTTGATTGATTCAGTCCGCAGGCGTTTGATGTAATCGCCTGTGTTGATACCGACGGGACAGGCGGTTCCGCACAAACCGTCGAGGGCGCAGGTTTCTATCCCAGCGTAGGAAAAATCATTTGATACAGAATCAGCATCGAGTGAATTAGAAGCGGTGAGGCGCATGCGGGCAAGTTCACGCTGCACGACGATGCGCTGTCTGGGAGTCATGGTCAATCGTCCGCTTGGACACTTCGACTCGCAAAATCCGCATTCGATACATTTATCAATTTCAGGCGCGACCAATGCAAGACTCTTGAGATGAGTCACATGCGCCTGTGGATTATCGTTGATGAGCACGTTGGGGTTTAACATATTATCGGGGTCAAGCAGTGATTTGAGGTCGCGCATGATGCCGTATGCTTCATCGCCCCATTCGGTCTCGACGAACGGCGCCATATTGCGCCCCGTGCCGTGCTCGGCTTTGAGCGCGCCGTCGTATTTGCCGCTGACGATGCCGACCATCGCGCGTAAAAATTTATCGAAGTGATGTATTTGCCCGTCGTTATCGAAGGCCTGGTTGACCAGAAAATGCAGGTTGCCATCCTTCGCATGACCAAAGATGACGCCATCGGGATAGCCATGCTCGTCGAAGAGCTGGCGCAGATCGGTGACCGCGTCCGCAAGATGCTCAACGGGAAATGCAACATCTTCGTTTACAGAGGTCGTGCCAGGCGGCCGCATCGCGCCGACAGATGGGATGATGCCTTTACGCGGTTTCCATAACGACGCCTGCATGAGCGGGTCATGTGTGAAATGGACATCGTGAATCAAGTGCAGATTCCTGACGACGCGCTGCGCCTCTTTTCCAAATCTGGAAATTGATTCTGTATCTTCGGCTTGATACTCCACCAGAATCGCCGCCGCGCCGTTCGGCAGTTGCCTCAAAATCCCAGGCGCGCCAGGGAGGTTCTCCACGGAACGCAAAGCTTCCCTGTCCATGATTTCCGCGGCACGCGCGCCCGATTGTTTGATGGGATAAATCGCGGAGGCGGCGTCCTGGATATTTTTGAAATATAACTGGCCTGTGTATTTGTAGGTGTAATCGGGAAGCGTGTGTAAAACTGCCTCGGCGATGAATCCGAGTGTGCCTTCGGAGCCGATCAATAAGTGCGTGAGGATGTCGAGCGGGGCATCAAAATCGAGGAAGGCATTGAGCAGGTAGCCATTGTTGTTCTTCATTTGGTAACGGCGATGAATGCGCTGGGCGAGTGTTTCTCCCTCACCCCCATCCCCTCTCCCACTGGGAGAGGGGCGCAGGGGTGAGGGAGACTCGATGATTCTTTTTTTGAGTTCGAGCAATCCTTTTGCGATATGCGGTTGTTCGTTCTCGAAGATTTGATTGGCGTTGGGGTCGGCCGTGTCAAGGGTGAATCCGTTGGGAAGAACAAAAGTCATCGAGTGAAGCGTGCGATAGGAATTCTCGGTCACGCCGCAGCACATACCGCTGGAGTTATTGGCTAGGATGCCGCCCATCATGCACGCATCAATGGAAGCGGGGTCGGGGCCGATGCGGCGGCGATAGGGTTTGAGCACATTGTTGATGAATCCACCGATCAGGCCAGGTTGAAAGCGGATATAAGTTCCATGACTCTCAACGCTGTAATTTCCCCAATGTTTGGAGATGTCCACCAGGATGCCGTCGGTCACAGCCTGACCAGAGAGACTGGTCCCTGCCGCGCGGAAGGTCATCGGGATTTTGTTTTGTTGTGTAAATTTGAACAGGGATTGTATTTCGCTGATGGAACTGGGTTGCACCACCGCCTGCGGCACCAGCCGAAAATACGAGGCGTCGTTGGCATAGGCAAGGCGGTCAATCAGGCGGGTGTGGACCCGGGAGTCAGGCAGGATGGTGTTGAGGTTCATATCCCCTATTTTACACTCGGCAATTGAATAATGACCTTCAAGCCCTTTCGTTTTTCGCTTTCCGCCCAGATTCTGCCCTTGTGCAGTTCGATAATGGATTTGGCAATCGCCAGCCCCAGACCGGAGCCGCCTTCGTCGCGCGTGCGGGATTGATCAGCGCGATAGAAACGGTCAAACAGATGCGCGGCTTCTTCAGGCGAGACGCCAGCGCCGTTATCCTGGATGACGATTCGGATCATGTCATTTTCCTGGCAAGTGGTAATAATGACTTTTCCATCTTGCGGGGTGTAGTGCAGGGCGTTATCCAGGATATTATTGATGACCTGGGTAAGGCGGTTTGGGTCGAGATTCGCCGTCAGACTAACGGGAGCAAGATCGAGGTTAAGGGCGATGCGATGCTGGTTGAACAGGGTCAAATAATGGGCGTGGATTTCGCTAATGAGCAGGTTGATATCCACGGGTTGGAATTCCACAGAAAGTTCGCCCGCATCGGCGAGCGATAAAGTCCGCAGGTCATTGACGAGTTGCTCGAGGCGGCCGGCTTCCTCGCGGACGATCTCGAAATTTTCGCGCGTGGGTTCAAGCACGCCATCATGCACGGCCTCGGCGTGACCGATGATGAGGCTGAGCGGCGTGCGCAGCTCGTGGGCGATATCGGCGGTCATTTGTTTGCGAAGGTTGAAGGAACGCGCAAGATCGTCATTCATTTTGTTAAAGGAAGACGCCAGTTCGCCGATCTCATCCTTTGAACGGATGGGCACTTTTTGTCCAAGATTTCCGCCGCCTATGGCATGGGCGGCAGAGGTTAATTCGCGGATTGGCTTGGTGATGGTGCGGGAAAGAATGGTTCCAAAAAGAAAGGCAAGTACTATTGTGCCGATAGCGCTAAAATACAGAAATAGATCGAGGCGGGCGAGGAATTCATTCTCCATCAGACCTCTTCTGTTTGACGGCCTTTCTATGATCAGGTAGCCAATGGTTTCCTGGTTGACCTGAATGGGGATTGATTTTTCTAGCTCAGCCACTCCTACAATGTCGCCCATCTTGTGGGTAAAGCTTTCACGGACGACCAGCCCGTCCAGGTTGGACACACTAAAATTGGAGGGCAGGCGTTCGCCTCCCAGTCCAAGAGGGCTGGCTGTCAGCCCGAGATCAGCCTGGCCGACATTATCCCAGGTGTCATTGGCCTGGTAATAGCGGGCAAGTTCATTAGTGAGGTCAGTTTCGTATTGATTTGAAACGAATTTATTGAACTCACGATTTGTGGAGAAACGGGTGAGTCCCACGATAACACCGATGCTGATGAGGCTGACGGCAAGGAAGGCAAGAATCAATTTGGTGGTTAGTGAACGCATTTCATCAACCTTTTACCAGGCGATAACCAACACCGTAAATGGTTTCAATGTAACGCGGCCTGCGCGGGTCGTTTTCAACTTTTGCGCGAAGATTTTTGATGTGAGTATCGATGGTGCGTTCATAGCCCTCATAACGGACGCCTTGAATCACATCGAGCAGGTCGAGACGCGAAAAAACCTTCCCGGGGCTGGCCATGAGCGCGGCGAGCAGATCGAATTCGGAGGGAGTTAAATCGATGCCCCGCTGACCGACGAGTACTTCGCGGCTCTCCCGGTCCAAATTAATGCCCGCCACTTTGAGGGTTTTCCAAATGGGTTCCGATTGCCCCTTACGTCTTAAGATGTTTCTTACCCGCGCCATCAGTTCGCGGGGCTTGAACGGTTTGGTTACGTAATCGTCCGCGCCGAGTTCGAGTCCAATCACTTTATCATCATCTTCGACCCTGGCGGTCAGCATGATGATGGGGGTGTCGTATTTGGCGCGATGCACACGCATGAAGTCGTAGCCGTTCATCTCCGGCATCATGATGTCGAGGATGATCAGATCGGGTTTTTCCTTTTGCGCGATGAGTAAGGCGTCTTTGCCGTTATAAGCAGTGACAACGCGATAGCCCTCCTGGGTAAGATAGCTGTGCAGGAGCGAGACCAGGCGTTTCTCATCGTCAACGACAAGGATGGTATGAGACATGATTTCTTTCCCAGTATACCAATCTCCGCAGGCCCGCGGATGATTTGTTCAATGCATTAAGAAGTTTAATCATCATATGAAACAACAATTTGTACATTGATCAATTGACCAAACCCTGTGCCGTTTTCGTCGGTGAGCAGCCAGTATCCGGTAAACTCGCCTTCGACCTCCGGAGCGGTCAGCGATATCGATATATTCGCAGTTTTACCCGCTGCAACACGTTTGTCAATGGTGGTTGTTTGACCATCCAAACTGTAGCCGCTAATGAACGCGATCGAATACCCCTCGGTCCAGCGGCATGTGCCTGTATTCTTAAGTTGCCATGTTTTCTTAAAGGTCTCCCCAGGCTGTAGGACTGTCCCATCCGGGATGGTTACGTCTTTGACATATACGGAATTATTGCATGCGACAATATTTGAAAACTCATATGTGGGTGTTGGATAGGGAGTCAAGGTCAAGGCAGGGAAGGATTCTGTTGGGGGTAATGTTGTCGTAGGAGGTAATGTGGCTGCCGGAGATAATACAACTGCCGAATCAACAGGCTGCGGCGAGGCTGTAAGCGTATTGTTTGCGGCCAGAGTCAAACCCACAGCCGTGTAGATATCAGATATGGACGCATCTGCCTCAGCGGATGACGTTGATTTCGCCTGACCGCAGGCGGCCAGGAAAAACGCAGGTAAAAGAAAGAAGATAAACCAGGCTTGTTTCTTCATTGCTTTTTCTGGGGCTTGTTTTCTGACAGGTAATTTGATCATCACTTAACCTTCGCGAGACCTGTGACGACGATCTCGCCCTCGTTAAGACCTGACTTGACCTCGGCATACAATTCATCCCGAAGTCCAACATCGATCAGGCGTAATTGGGGTTGGTTGTCCTCAACTACAATGACCGTGTACTGGCCCGGGCCGATGTCATGCAAGGCCTCAACCGGGACGAGCACCGCGTTCTTAACCTGTCCGCTGATCACCTCAACTGTTGCGCTGGCGCCCATGGGCAGATTGATTTCAGAAAATGGTTCTGTCAGTGAAACCGTTCCCCTGATCGCCGATGAATTGAAGCTTGTGTATAACTCCCTATCCATCTCGGTCACCTGCCCTGTAAAAACCCGATCAGGGAGCATGTCAAAGGTAACCTCCACTTGACTGCCAATCGCAACCTTGTCCCAATCCGAAGCGTCCAGGTAGATTTCAAGCTTAGGCTGGCTGAGGTCGGCGATGACGATGACCGTGCTGGTACCGACCATATTTCCGACCGATGAATCCACTGCCATGATTGTCCCGGAGATCGGAGCGAAAATCCTGGTGCCGTCCAGGACAGTCTGCGCGTCTTGAAGTCCAAGTTTGGCTTGCTGCAATTCAATAAGGGCGTCGCTGCTTGCAACCTGCGGCATTGGTCCCCCGGTCAAAACCTCGTATAAGTCCTTGCTCTCCATTAGTTGATTACGGGCTTCGTCAATTGCGGCGCGGGCTAGACGAATTTCCAGTTCTGTCGGTATGGAGAGATAACGCTTGCCACCCCGGCTCGCGACAAAATGCTCAAATACGTATTCATTGGTATAAAGTTCCCATGCATCAGACAGCATGCCGTCTGCAAAGGCCAGATAAGCCTCGGCCTTCTTTAATTGCTCGCCGGCATTTTCATCTGTTGGATTGGCTTTGGCCTGATCCTCCGCCCTTGTCAAATCTTGTTTGGCTTGGGCCGCTTCCTGTTCCCAGTGCAGCACCTGTGAACTGATCAGGTATTCGAGGTAATTCAGGGCGCGTTGTAGATCGGTTTGGGCCTGTGTCGCTGCCACTTGCGCGGAAGCGCTTGCCACGGCAGAGGTGAGTTCGCGGTATTTATGCTGCGCCTCGGTGTAATTTGCCTGTGCGGCAGGGCTGTCCACCTCGGCGAGCAACTCGCCTGCCTCCACCTGATCACCGGCTTTTACCGATAATTTCGTCACTGTTCCAGCGGCAGTGAAAGCCAGTTCCCTTTCATCGGTGGCAATCAGTGTTCCGGTACCACTGGCAAAGAGGACCAGGTCCCCCAGACGAGCTGTCACGGTCTGCATGACGGACGTATTGCTGGCTGCCTGCCGGGGCTGATAGATCAATTTGTAATAGCTGAAACTGCCAGAACCGACCAGGAAGACAGCCAGAACGATCCAAAGTAACAAATTTCTTCGGATTCCTAAGAAAGATGGCTTTTCTCTCAACTTGGGAGCGATCATGGTGTGCATAGTGTGGATATCATAAGAGGCTTTCTTCAGGAATACTTTTCTTTTCTGATCGGCTTTACGAATGTTGCTGTTGCAAATGCGGATAAGGTAAAGATCGGTGCAAGCATGGCTGTGGGTATCGTCATCGTTACCATCAATAACAACCTTTATACCTTTATCGAAACAATCTCTGTTATTCGATTTTCTTTTGCAAAAGCACAATCACGGCATCGAACAAGGCGGACGGAGTGCTGTTGTCCATGATGGGCATCGATCTGGTATCGCTGCTTGGGGATGATATTCCAGTGGATGGCATTACACCAGGCATTCCACTTGGACCACCGGGTATATCACCTCCCATATCGGGGGGACCACCAGTATTGCCTCCAATCACACTGGAAGCTGACCCAGCTTGCGAAGAACTTGGAAGGGTGCCTCCATTTTCCTGCAAGGCAGTCATCAAATCCTGTGTGCCAAGCATCATGTCTGAGATGGCCTGGATTTGCTCCTTTGTCATCGTTTCTTTGATCTGGTTAACCAGTCCATCTATTTCTGCCTGTGCAGCAGCTTCACTAGAATTCAGGTCTTGTAGCACATACCACATTGGCAGAAGATCCGCGGCTTGCGCGGAAGTGATTGCGTTGGCTGTCCCCTCAAGTTTTAGTGTGCCAAGTATTAACTGGGTATGCGTGGGCAGGAGAGCGCTGCTGTTCGAGTTGGAGGCAGGCGTCGACAGGTTTGAAGCGCAGGCGGTTACTATGAGCGTAACGATCATTAGAGTCAACAAGAATTTATTGTTCATTTTGCGGTCCTTGCTAATTGAGCACCTCGGTTACCTTCTTATGCGCCGTTATATGACGTCAATGTATATATTATTTCTTGTCTTGTAATAATTTGATGAGCGCGTCATATAACGCAGATGGGATGCTTTCAATTCCGCCGTTCTGTGCGCCGCGCGCTTGAAAGGTCGCGATTTGCTCGGGCGATATATTCTGCCCATTATTGAACCCCTGTCCACCGTCCGGCGCCCCGTTGCCGCCGCCTTGAAAATTACCGCCTCCCGGAACTCCATTCCCTCCACCTGGGAAGTTGCCACCCTGTCCGCTGCCGGGACGAGGCGTGCCGGAAACATTGGGTCTGTTTGCCGAAGCGATGCCCATGTCCTGCATGGTTTGAAAGATATCCCCTTGTGTGAGTTTCATATCTGTGATCGCTTGAACTTGTTCCGGGGTCATGGTTCCCTGGATTTGTTCGGCGAGCGCATCAATTTCCTGTTGTGCGGCTGAACCGTTTGTGCTCAAATCCTTATAAACCTGCCAGAGAGGAATCAATTGAGCGGCTTGATCTGCTGTAACGGCTTGATCGGTGCCTTCGAGCTTAAAGGTCCCAATCATCAGCTCTGTTGCCAGGGGCAGGGGTGCATTGCCGAAGGAGTTATTGTTCCCATCGGGATTTGCTGTCTGGGTGCTGGAAGCACCGCAGGCAGTCAGGATCAATGTTAAGAATATCAGCGTGGTGATAAAAGTTTTTTTCATTTCATTTTCTCCATAAATTTATTCGTATCGCAAGGCTTCGATAGGATCGAGTTGCGCAGCCTGATTCGCGGGGTAATAGCCAAAGAACGCGCCGATGATTGCCGCAGACCCAAAAGCGAGCAGGATGGAAGCCGGCTGTACTACGGTGCGCATGTCGCTTATCGCACCGAAGAGATATGCGCCGCCTATGCCAACTCCTGTCCCAATCAATCCTCCGACGATGCTGAGCATGAGCGCTTCGGTCAGGAATTGCAGGCGGATATCCGCAGGGGTGGCCCCCACAGCCTGACGGATGCCGATCTCTCGCGTCCGTTCCGTAACACTCACCAGCATAATATTCATGATCCCTATGCCGCCTACGATAAGCGACACGCCTGCCACCCATGCCAGCAATGATCGGAAGGCGGCGGTGGTGGATTCTTGGGTTTGGATGACATCCTGCTGAGTGGTGATGCTGAAGTCCGCTGAATCCGCCGAAACTTTATGGCGTTTAAGGAGTAAAAGGCTGATCTGTGTTGTGACTTCATCGAGTTTGACATCCGGGTCAACTTTTACATAGATCAAGCGCACACTATTCCCCAAAAATCTGGCAAATTCAGAGGGCGTAAATTTTTGGAAGACAACGGTAATGGGTGTGTAAGCGCGCGCATCAAAATCTGTGTTTCCAACCAGACCTTTTTGGGTAAATACGCCGATTACCGCGAGTTTTGTAGAACCGACAGTAATATATTGGCCGACGGGATCGCCAGTGCCGAACAACGAAGTAGCCAGGCTGGAGCCCAGCACGACGACTTTTTGTTTGCGGTCGATTTCAGTCTGCGTAAAGAAACGTCCGCTGGCAACGGTCATATCACGGACGGACGTAAAGCCTGCTGTGGTACCCAGCAGTTCAACGCTTTGCAGTGTAACATCCCCAAATCTGATATCTTCTGAAGAGTTTTGTTCGACAACGACGGAAACCACACCGTTTATATTACTTTCAATGGCGCTGGCATCCTCGAAGGTCAATCCTCCCTGAGGGGCTTGAGCTGGTCCACCGCGTGAGAAGCTGCCCTGCACGAAGACTAGGTTGGATCCGAGACTGGTGATCTGGTCCCTGATGGTGGCTTCGGTTCCAGCGCTGATGCCAACCATGATGATAACGGCTGATACGCCGATAATAATACCGAGCATTGTTAAAAATGAACGGATCTTGTTTTTCAGGATCGCTTCCCACGCGATACGCATCGCTTCAAACGGTTTCATTTTCAGCCTCCCGAACAACATGTTTCTTCCCGTTTTCGGTGATTTGATCTACAAGACCGTCCATGAGGGTGATCGTGCGCTGGGTATGGGCGGCGATCTTTGGGTCATGCGTCACCATGACAATCGTGGAACCCTGCCCGTGAAGTTTGTGAAGAAGGCCCATGATCTCTTCGCCTGATTTGCTGTCGAGGTTGCCGGTCGGTTCGTCGGCGATGACCATGACGGGGTCGTTGATCAGCGCGCGCGCGATTGCCACGCGCTGCTGCTGTCCGCCGGAAAGCTCGTGCGGTTGATGATTTATTCGGTCTGCCAGCCCCACCAGCTCAAGCATGGTGCGCGCCTTTTCATCGCCCTCAACCGATGTTCTGGGATTGGCATAGTTATAAAGCAGGGGCAGGGTGACGTTGCGCAGGGAACTGGTACGCGCCAGCAGGTTATAGGCCTGGAAGATAAATCCAATTTTCTGATTGCGGATTGAGGCGAGCTGGACTTTATCCATACGGCTGACGTCCTCTCCGTCCAGGATGTACTGTCCATCGGTGGGCTGTGAAAGACACCCAAGGATGTGCATCAGCGTACTCTTGCCGGAGCCGGAGGGCCCCATAATGGCGACAAATTCTCCGGCCTTGATCTGTACGCTTATGCCTTTCAATGCCGAAACCATGATGTCGCCCATGCCATAGACTTTGGTGACGTCAATTGTTTCGATGATCGTGCGCGTGTTTTTCATTGAGCCTTGGTCTCCGAGATGCCGGTGGTTACGACGTCTCCCGCCTGGAGACCGGATTTAATTTCGGCGCTTATCTGATCCTGTATGCCGACTTGAACCACGCGTAAAATGGGCTTGCCATCTTGCATGACGAATACCGTAAATTGATCCCCGGCGGGATGCAAGGCCTCAATGGGCACAAGCAGCGCGTTATCCGCCCTTCCGCCAATTACATCAACTGAAGCAGTGGAGCCAATCGGGAGATTAAATCCGCTTTCCGGTATGTCAAGTTTGACCAATGCCCGTACGACCGATGTATTTCCAGAAACATATAAGCCGGGGTCCACTTCGGTTACCTTTCCCGTTAATTTTGAATCGGGCAGGGCATCGAAGGTGATCTCAGCATCCTTGCCAACTTTCACGTTGTCCCAATCAGAAGGATCCAGGTAAACCTGTATAAAGGGCTGGCTGAGATCGGCAATGACTACTGTGGCGGACGTATCGACTTTGTTACCCAAAGTAATATCAAAAGACATCAAGGTTCCAGAAATTGGCGCGATCAAACGCGTATTTGCCAGGTCGTTCTCGGCGCTTTTCAAGGCTAATTTCGCATTTTCAAGAGCAGTTAAATCGGCTCCGGAGGCATCGTCTGGAACCGGTTCTCCTTTAAGTGCCGCAAGATAATTTTGCGCCTCAACAACAGAAGCTTTGGCCTGAGCCAGATTGGCGCGGGCCTTTGCGATATTTGCATCTGAAGGGGCTGATACGGATTTAACCTTCGTGGATTTATCTGTTACGGTGAAATATTTTGGAAGGTAGGTATACTGGTAGTAACCCCTGGCGCCTATCAGGTTCTCATTAGCGTATTTAAGAACCGCCTCAGCATGTTTGACCTTGTTATCTGCCTCTGCAGACGGCGAAGTTATGGCGGCTGCCTTGGCATCTGCCAGGTCCTGTTCGGCTTTTGCAATTTTTCCCTCCCAATATATGACCTGGGGGCTTAGCAAAAAGGTAAGTGTGCTATTCGTGCTATTCACACTTTGAAGAGCTGTTGCAATATTCAACTCAGCGGTTGCAATGGCATAGGGGGAGGTCAGGTCGGCGAGCGCACGCTTCGCCTGTGCATATTGAGTTTGTTGTGTGGAATTATCCAACTCGGCCAGCACGTCACCGGCTTGCACCAAATCCCCCATTTTTGCATTAACCGCAATTACCTGTCCGCTGGTTCCAAAGCCAAAGCTGGCCTGGTTCTCGGCAATCAGGGTGCCGTTTCCGCTGGCATAAATGATCAGGTTTCCCTGTCTTACAGTAGCGGTTTGCAATACGGACGTGGCAACCGTATTCGATGAAGTGTAAACCAACTTATAGTAAGCGTATCCTCCCGAGCTTATGAGTAATAAAGCGATTGCTGTGATGACCCACGCGGTTCGTTTGTTTATCCTGGACAAAAGAGGCAGCTCTTTTATTTTCGCCGGCCACCTCAGTGCCTTTCTAAATATGCTCATGGGATTTCCTTTCAAAAGCAGGTATTGAATTGGTTTGTTTTATTCCGTAAACTGTAATATTAAAGTGTCAAGGGAAAGCTGTGGAATTATGGGGAAATTATGGGGCCTTTGGAATTAAACATCCGCCTCGCGCGAGAGACGGATATTTGGTTCTGATCAATCGACTTGATCCACCCTTATTTCTTGTTCTTCGCAGCCTTGACTGTGATCTCAGGCTCATCAGGTTGCGGGGCGGCCACACGAACGAACCGCCAGCCGCTTTTTTTGAAGAGAGTATATCCAATCCAAATCAGGAAGCCCAACAGGACGAGGTGAAAAATCCCATACAAGGGAGGGAAGAATCCGCCGCGCCTGCCTTCAAAACGGTCAAAGTTTTGTCTGTGGTTAAAACCGGACGAGTTGAATGCATAGTGTCGATCCATCATGCCTTGGGAATTGCCCTCGAATCCGTGCATGTGAAATGCGGGTGGGAACTGAGCCCGTTCCCCGTCAGTATTTTGCGCGAATTGCGCACCATGGAGCATTCCCATGCGGTATCCCATGCCGCCTGTAACAGCCAGCGCGATCAAAATTACAAGTATGGCGAGTGTCCACCAGAGCCATTTTTTATTTTTCACATTTACCTCCATTTGTAAACTCAACTGATTTTCCCATTCTCTTGTTTTGTATAGGTGGAGGAATTGTGTGGATTTTATGAATATTTTCTTAATTTTTACGGTTGCCAATTACCCAATTCATATCTGTGTCCAAAGGGGGGCGATGGGGTTTGAGCACATTGTTGATGAGACTAGCGACTAGGCCGGGTAGAAAGTGGATAAACTTCCCGCCATCTTCTACGCTGTACTATCTCAATCCTCGGTGACGTACATGAGGACGCCGTCGGCCATGATCCGACCAGAGGGACTGGTTCCTGCGGCGCGGAAGGTCACGGGGGTTTGATTCTTTTGTAATCAATCCTTCCGATAAGTAAATAGTTAATAAAAGGACATGCAAACCGCATGTCCTTTTATGTTATTCGTAGGCCAGAGTATCTTTTACAGTTAGCCGTGACGCCCTTCGTGCAGGCAGTGCGCTTGCCAATGTGCCAAGTATTATTGTGAAGATCAACCAGACAATGATTCCGCTTGCGCCAAAGACTACTGGCATGGGGGCGGTGAGAATTGCCACGCCGACCCCATAGCAAAGGATATTTGTGATCGGAATGGCAATCAAAATGCTTATGGCCCAACTGAGTAACCCGATTACCATGCCTTCGGTAATGACAATGGATTGGATGTCGCTATTGCTTGCGCCAATGGCCCGCATCACGCCGATCTCGCGGGTGCGTTCGAGTACATTGATACTCATGGTTCCCATCAAGCCAAGGCCGCCAACAATGGCGATCAAGGTTGCCATCACCAGCATGAAGTAGACAAGAATGTCAGTTTGCGCCTTCTGATCGCGGATGAAATCTGCGCCCAATTGTGTGGAGCGGATCTGGATTCCGCGTTTTTCGAACGCTGCCTGGATCTGTTCGTTGACCTGTTTTTGCGTGGTCGGGTCGTGTTTTGTAGTAATGATGCGCAGTGAGTAAGCCATTTCTGGTTCACCGACCAATACACTGAGATATTCATAATTGACGTATAACAACGGCGGGCTTACGTTCCCAGTGATGCTATATGTGCCAACGATCTGCCAGTCCGTTTCCTTGCCATCTGTTTCTATGGTCAGCCAATCGCCAACTCTTAAATCAGGGAAAATTTGCAAAAGATGATTGCCAATGACAATCCCGTTTTCATCTCCGGGCTGCAACCAGCGGCCTGATGTGATGATCGGGTCTATCAAGCTGGATGTTGAAGGTGGCGCAACAAAGAGGATTTGTGTTCCCGTTTCTTCGCCCTCCATCTTAAGCGTGCCCGTATATTCCAGCCAGCCTTCGGCGCTTTCCACACCGGGAATACCTTTGGTGATGTTTGCCACTTTATCATAGCGATAGCCGCGGTCAAAGGAAATGTTGATGTCTGCGAGGAAATAGCCCTGAATATCTTCCATTGTCTTATCGAAGGATGCCCACAGATTATATACGGCAATAAATACTGCACCGCCCAGAACCAGGGTAAACAGGGTGATGCCCAACCTTGTTTTGCGCCTGAATGTGTTGCGGATCGAAATCCGAATCGGGCGCGGGATCAAAAAGGAATTTTGGTTAACCAAATCTTTTTTGATCTGAGCATTTCCGCCGAGACCGTAATCGCTCAACGCCTCGCGAACAGAAATCCTAACGCTGTTGTAAATTGGAAAGATTGCCGCCAGTATAGGCACAACAATGGCAACAATAACTTGTTGTATTGTGGTTGATGGGTAGCTTTGATATGGTGCCGCATGGAAATTCAACCATTGCGCCATGCCGCCGCCAATGGTTTTTGCTGCGGCATTTGCCAGAGGAACGGCGAACAATAAAGAGCCAATCCCGAATCCAAGAACTAGCACAAGATACATACCAAATATCTGCATGGTGCTGCCCCCGGTGGCCTTCATGATGCCTATTTGTCTTGTGTGTTGCGTCATCAATGCAGTAATAGTATTCACGATTAGAAAACCGCTTAATAATACGGTTAGATAACCAAGCACGCTTAGTACAAAGAAAACCCCCTGGGTAACGCTATATGCAAAATGATGGCCGGGTTGATACACATTTACGAAATAAACTGTCGCGCCTGCACGCTCCATGCGGTCTGCCACGGCTTGGGCAACTTCGGTTACATGTTCCTGGTCGGTTTGTTTTTCAGAGACGCTGATCGCCAGTACATCGTAACTGGCGATATTGCCACCCAGCCATTCCAAAGTGTCAGGCGTCACATAAGCATTTACCAGATTCGCAAGGTTATATGGATAACCTGTTACAGCATGCATATAGCCTGTCAGCGTAATTTCCCGCCTTTTTCCATCAGCTAATTCCAAAAGGATGGTATCACCGGGATTGTATCCAAGCGACATGGCACTGGCATCAATGATGGTTTCCTTATCTCCGTATTTTGGAATACTAAATTGACCTACGGCAGGCTTAAGGGCATTCAGGGTAAGTTTAGCAGGATCCTCCACTGCATTAAAATTGATATTCACGTAGGTTCCATCAGGGCGAACAATGCGCGCACTGACTGATGAAAACCCTTCCACAGTATCCACACCGGGTATGGCGCGCGCCATCTTCACCATATCGTCGTTCAGCGGGTGGGCATATACCTCCCCCTCGGATGGATTGGCAGAAAGAAAATCACCATCCATGCTTTCATTCATGAACAATCCCAAATTGCTGTTGAAACCAACTGCAATCGCGCCGACTGCAATCGTGACAATGGTGAGAAATGTGCGTCCGCGATTGCCCCAAAAATCAGCCCACACCTTTATCCAGCGGCTGCTAATCATGGCGCCTCTTCTCGTCTGGCCATATTCTCGTTATGGTGTTTGTCTGCCATCTGACGCAGCGCCTCATGGGTCGCCTCAGACTGCTTCAGCAATTCTGATAGGTGATCATACCCGATGGACAACACCTCGACAGGTGTGGTCTCTGCTGCGCGGATCGAAGCGTGATGTTTCTTCTCATGGAAAAATTCTATTTCGCCGAAGAATTTTCCAGGTCCAAGCTGAAGCGCGATTACATCCGATTGATTCGGGCGCGGCAGGACCACTTCCACAGTCCCTTTGGAGACGATGTAGAACGTATCCGCATCGGTTCCTTCTGAAAGGATCATTGCGCCTGCTTCGTATATTTTTGTTTTTGCAGTTTTTTGGGCTTGCAATAATTGTGTGTGCGTAAGCATTGGCATGGCTTTCGCAACATATTCGTTGACGATCTCTCCGTCTGCGATGAGGGCCGTACGATGGGTTTGTTTGGCCAGACCGCTATCGTGGGTAACGATGATGATGGTCTTGCCTTTCCCCACCAGATCATTGAACAATGCAAAGACGGTCTCGGCTGTTTTGGAGTCGAGGTTGCCTGTGGGTTCATCTGCTATGACAACAGGTGGGTCATTTGCGAGTGCGCGCGCAATTGCCACACGTTGCTGCTGGCCGCCCGATAACGCAGTGGGAAGTTTGTGTGCGTGATCTGCGAGCTTGACGAGTTCCAGCAATTCCAGGGCGCGTTTACGACGCTCGTTCATGGGGTATGTGCGGCAGAAATCCATCGGCAACATGATATTTTCTACAACGGAGATCATCGGAAGCAGTTGGAAAAATTGAAAGACCACACCCAGATTTTTCCCGCGCCAGCGCGCCATTTTGTTTTCGTTCAATTCATGCACTGCCATGCCATTGACCCACACTTCGCCGGTGGTGGGACGGTCAATACCCGTGATCATGTTGAGCAGGGTGGTCTTGCCGCTGCCTGATTTCCCGATAATGCTGACGAATTCGCCTGCATTGATCTGCAAGTCTACCTGCTCTAATGCGTGATAATCACCGACGGCGGTTTTGTAATATTTGTTGACTTCGCGGAGGTCGATAATGGAGCGGCTTGCAGCCTGCTCGCCATTGGCCTTTGGTTTGAAAAATGATATAGCCATGATGGATCTCTTTCTTGTTTATCGCACAGTCGCTGAAACAATTAAATTATGCTGGCAAATAAATTTTCAGTGAGCCTGCGCCTTCGTAATGGATTTGTTACTTGAACGTAACGACAGCAGTCATACCCCAACGCATGGCAGCGTCTCGATCTGTAAGCAGGATGGTGGCTTCATAAACAACATCACCCTGGTTTATAGTGTAATTATTTCCGATGGAAAGTACATTACCGTTGAATTCCACGCCCGGAATGGCGTCCAATTTTACGGCGACAGACTGGCCTTCCTGGATATTGACTACGTCGTTTTCGGTGAGATCCGTGGTGACGACTGTCCAGTTGGAAATATCGGCGATCGTAACGGCGATTTCACCGGCACTGATCGAACTGCCAGTTTTTGCGTTCAACTGAGCCACGATGCCATCGAACGGGGCTGTCACCTCGAAGGCGGCCACTCCCGCTTTCGCCGCGTTCAAGCGTGCTTCAAGCAAAGGCAGTTGATCTGCATCAGGGCCATCCTTCAGGCGGTCATAGGCGCGTTGAAATTCATCCATCTCGGCTTTTTTCAATGCCAGATCATTCTCTGCCTCGACAATCCAATCCTTGGGAGCCGGGCCTTTGAAGTATCTGGTCTTGTACTCGTACGCATAGCCATTCCATTGTTTAACTATAGTAGAGTGACGTTCTGTTTGTGGAACTTTTTTTGAATTTCGTAAATAGATCAAATAATTGTCTGCTCTTTCGTATGCTTCCTTTGCATCCTTTAGTTTGATGACGGCATTGGCAAAATCGGCGTCTCTTGAATTTAGCAGGTCGTTCCATGCCTTCTGTGCATTGACCAATTCGAGCTGCGCAGCGGTATAGTTTTTATCTGATTCATTGCCTAGGCGAATCAATAGCTGTCCCTTTTTCACCGACTGGCCATCTTTTACCGGCACCTCGCTGACCACACCGCCGGCGCTGAAGGCAATCTCGGCAAAATGGATGGGTTCCAGCCTGCCTTCGGAAATAATGGTGTCGTCTGCAATGGCGATTGGAATTGGGGTGGATTCAGCGGCGGCGGTAGGCGCGGCTCCGCACGCGGCCATGGAAAGAGTAAGAACTATCAAAATTAATGATTGTAGGCGTTTCATTTTATTTTCCTTTATTAATGCAATACTCCACTGTAATGCGGTTTCTTTTATTTACGTGAGGAGGCGGAAAGTGGTTGCAAAAAATAACAGGAATGTTGTTCGAATGACAACGTTCCTGTTATTTTGAGAAAATTAATAATGTATCTCTGATTGGGAAATAACTCTGTTGGACTACTTCTCCAACAACATGCTGGCTTCTTCATTGAGCCAGCGGCGTCCATCGCGGGCGAGCAGGTCGTATGCTTCGGGCGGTCCCCAGCTGCCAGGTTTGTAAACAGCCAGCGGCGGAGTCTGATGCGTTTCCCAGGTCTGCAAAATTGGGTCGATCAGCGACCATGCCGCTTCCACTTCATCTGCGCGGGTAAAGAGCGAAGCGTCGCCTTGCAATGCATCCAGCAGGAGTCTTTCGTAGGCTTCCGGAATGGCGGTTTTGCCGAAGGCTTCGGAGTAATGGAATTCCATATCCACCGAGCGGGTTTCGGAAACCGTATCCGGCGCCTTGGCTTCGAAACGCAAGTGCACGCCTTCATCGGGCTGTAAATAAAGCACAAGCATGTTCGGTTTCATGGTCTGCAACGGGAGCATGGCCAGCGGCGGCTCTTTGAACTGAATGATGATCTGGGATTGTTTTTCTGCAAGATTTTTTCCGGAACGCAAATAAAAGGGGACGCCATTCCAGCGCCAGTTGTTGATGTAGAGACGAAGCGCTGCATAGGTTGCCGTGGTGGAGTTTGGGTTGACCTGTCCTTCGCTGCGATAGCCTTTATATTGCGCACGCACCGTATTCGCCGACACTTGCTCGGGCGTCATGGGCTGGACCGCACTGAGGATTTTTACTTTTTCATTCCGCAGGTGACTTGCGCTGAATGATGCGGGCGGTTCCATGGCAACCAGAGTCAGCAGCTGCAAGAGATGATTTTGGAACATATCGCGCAACACGCCGATACCGTCATAAAAACCCGCGCGATGTTCGAGACCGACTTCCTCTGCCACTGTAATCTGCACATGATCGATGTAGGTTCGGTTCCAGATCGGTTCAAAGATCGTATTGGCAAAGCGCGTGAACAAAATATTCTGCACGGTTTCCTTGCCGAGATAATGGTCAATGCGATAGATCTGGTTTTCATGGAGCGCCTTGTGCACCTGCTTGTTCAAGGTGACTGCGGAAGCCAGGTCCGTGCCGAACGGCTTTTCGAGCACCACCCGCCGCCAGGCTCCATTTTCATGCAACTGGCCCGATTCATCGAGGCTGTCAATTATGACGGGGAAGATGGTGGGCGGGACCGCCATGTAGAACAGGCGGTTGGCGTCGCCGTTTTCCAATTTGGTCAGGTATTCCGCGAGTTTCTTGAAATCATCTATATTTGCATATTTACCGCAGGTGTAATACAGATTGGGCGCGAAGATGTTCCATTCCTCATCCGTGAAGGTAAAACCCGCATGATCCTTTACGCCCTTGTATAGATGTTCACGGAACTGCTGATCGGTAAATGCAGTTCCGCCGAAGCCAACGATCTGAAATTTCTTCGGTGTCCGCCGCTTGCGGAATAAATTAAACAGCGAAGGGATCAACTTTCGTTGAGTCAGGTCGCCCGATGCGCCGAAGATGATGATTGTAGTCAATAAACCATTATTGGAAGGAGTATTCATAAAATGCCTTTTTTACCGCAGATGCCACAAAGGGCATGGAGATGACCAACAATCTCCATACTCTTTGTCTGCTCTGTGATTAATTACTTTTATTCAGATTTCTTTATGGCATGCCCGCCGAATTGATTTCGCAATGCGGCCAACATGCGCGCGGGATAGTTCTCCTCATCGCGGCTGGCGAAGCGCATTTGAAGCGCGAGGGTGATGACAGGCGCTGGTACATCCAGGTCGATCGATTCAAAGACAGTCCAGCGGCCTTCGCCGGAATCTGCGACCCAGGGCTTGATGTCCGTCAATTCGGTGTCTTCGTCCAGGGCATTCGCGGCGAGATCCAACAGCCACGAGCGGACAACGCTGCCGTATTGCCAGATATGCGAGATCTGTGCGAGGTCCAGGCCAAATTCCTTTTTGCCTTTCAAGATGCCGAAGCCTTCGGCAAAAGCCTGCATCATGCCGTACTCAATTCCGTTGTGAATCATCTTGACGTAATGTCCCGAACCGTGCGGACCCACCCGTCCCCAGCCCAGATCTTTGGCAGGTGCGAGGGTCTCAAAGATGGGACGTAGTTTTTCGGTCGCTTCCGTCTTGCCGCCGATCATCATGCTGTATCCTTCGGTGAGTCCCCAAATCCCGCCGCTGGTTCCGCAATCCACAAAATCTATCCCTTTGGCTTCCAGCATGGCTGCATGATTGATGGTGTCCTTGTAATTTGAGTTGCCGCCATCGATGATGATGTCGCCTTTGTTTAACAAAGCCGAAGTTTTCTCGATGGTTTCGGTTGTTGTTTTTCCTGAGGGCACCATCACCCAGACGATCCTGGGAGAAGAACTCAACTTTCCGACTGCTTCCTCCAAGGAGTGGGCGCCTTCTGCGCCAAGTTTGATTGCGGATTCAACCGTCTCTTTTGTGCGCGCGTATCCGACCACGCGATGACCGCCGCGCGATAATCGCGTCGCCATGTTCAATCCCATTTTTCCCAGGCCGATCAATGCTAATTCCATGATTTAAACTCTCCTCATTTTGATATGTCCATTATAGACAGCTGGCGATAACGATAATTACAAAAGATGCGCTGCTGCCTGATCTACAAACCAGATGATCTTCCCATCATTTGGATTTATTCTTTGTGCGGGTAATTCACCGGGCGTATATATATTGCTTAAGACTTTATTTAATGTTTCTGCCTTGCCTGTGCCCGTTACAAGAAAAAAAATATTTCTTGCGCTGTTGAAAACATTTTGAGTCAAGGTTACACGGTTGGCGGGGCAGTCCTGGTAGTTTGCGGTCACTGCTAGTGTGGACGCTTGTGTGTCAACAGGAGAGCCCGGGAACAAGGAGGCAGTATGTCCATCGTCGCCCATGCCGAGCAGGACCAGGTCAAAGCGCGGCCATGCCAGGGGCGGGTCGGCAAACTGTCCCAGCGTATGTGAATATTGAACGGCAGCCTCGGCAGGCTCAAGTTCGGATGGGATGCGATGAATGTTCTGGTCGGGAATATCGATCTTGTCGAATAATAATTTTTTAACCTGGCCGTAATTATTTCCACTGTCATCCATAGGAACGCAGCGTTCGTCGCCCCAGAAAAAATGGACGCGGGCCCAATTCAAAATTTCCGGTGCGAGTTTTTCATAAAGCTTCACCGGCGTGCTGCCGCCTGACAACGCGACCAGAAAGCAGCCTCGTTCTTTGATTGCTTCCTTTGCAATTTCGACGAACGCTTGTTTTGCAGAGTTGCTTAGCTCATCAACATTATCATATCTTTGAACCAATGTGTTTGGTCTCATGGTTTGCGATTGTAACTCATGTGGATTAAAATTCCATGATGTTTATTGATCTGAAAAAAATACAAGCGCTTCGCGCACAGACCTTTCACCTGCCCCCGGCTGAAAGAATATCTTTGCCATCCCAGGCGTTGACCTTCGTCAACACCCGCGGTTTCATTTATTTTTGGCCGATCAAGGGCAGCGATCTGCCGTCTCTGTGGACGGCGGTTGCGGGGGATCGCCCTGTGGCTGACAAGCACGATGACCCCGGGCATATTACATGGGGTTGGAAAGATGACGCGCTGGATAAAAGGATATGGTATTACGCCAAAATATTACGCGGCAAGGCGACGATGATTTCCCTGGCTGTGGCGCCTTATTTTTACGCGCTCTCCGAAAATTACGGCTCGCCCGAGGAGGATTACCTCATCGCGTATCAGGAGGGTCGTTTATCGCAAGCCTCCAAACAAGTGTACGAGGCATTGCTTGATCATGGCGCATTGAATACATTGGATTTGCGCAGGTTGGCGAAATTGTCCAATGCAAAGGATTCTGAGTTCAATAAGGCGCTGGTGCAATTGCAAAAGGATTTTAAAATACTGCCTGTCGGTGTGGCGCAGGCAGGCGCGTGGAAATACTCACATATTTATGAAATTGTCACGCGGCACTATCCTGAGTTATCCAAACAGGCACGGAGGATCACCGAATCTCAGGCGCGTGCGAAATTGCTGGAGTTGTATTTCGATATGGTAGGCGCGGCGCAATTGCGTGATGTGAGTAAGTTGTTTGGATGGGGAAACGATGCTGTCAGGAAGGCAGTTGCTTTGTTGGTTCAAAAGGGAAAGCTGGTTGAGGTGGAACATCCGAAGCAGGAGGGAGACTGGATTTCGCTTCCCGCTGGCGGTTAATGATCGACCTTAATAGATCGAATATTATTTTTTGTTCTTTAAATAATTATCAATTGCTTGTGCAGCTTTTCTTCCACCGACCATGGCTGTCACTACGAGATCCGGTCCCGTGACGCAATCCCCGCCGGAGAATACTCCCTGACGTGATGTTTCACCGGTGGTTTTGTTTTTCACGCTGATCAATCCCCAATTATAGGTTTCCAAGTCCGGCGTGGTTTTCCCGAGAATGGGGTCCGGCCAGTAGCCGAGGGCGAGGATGGCGGTATCTGCGGCGACGCTAAAATTTGAACCTTCCACCGGGACAGGTTTGCGGCGTCCTTTTGCGTCCGCTTCGCCAAGTTTCATTTCAATGCATTCAACCGCTGCAAGCGTTCCGTCTGCGCCTGCAATGAATTTTACAGGTTGGGTGAGGAAGCGGTATTTGGCGCCTTCTTCACGCGCCATCTTGCGATCCTTCTTTCCCCCGGGCATTTCATTTTCCGTACGGCGATACAAGCAGGTGACATCCTCTGCGCCGAGCCGCAGCGCGGTCCGCAGACAATCGGAGGCTGTATCACCGCCGCCGATCACGACAATGCGTTTGCCGATTGCAAGCGGCTGGCGCATGTTCTCAGGGAGTAACTCAGGCTCCACATTTCCGCGGATGAGAAAATCTGTGGCTTCGTACACGCCGGGCAGGTCTGTGCCGGGCGTATCTTCCATTTTTGCATCTATTTCAGAACCAACACCGATGAACACGGCCTCAAAACTTTCTTCGAATAAACCGTCAATGGTTTTGTCTTTTCCAATATAAGTATTTGGCGCAAATTTCACGCCGGCCCGTTCAAACTCCTCCCATTTTTCCTGCCAAACGTCTTTTGGTAATTTGAAATTCGGGATACCGTAAACCAGCAGCCCGCCGGGCGCAGGCTTGGATTCAAAAATGGTTACATCGTAACCTTTTTGTACAAGGATATCTGCACACCCCAACCCGGCAGGGCCGGCGCCGATGATGGCAACTTTCTTTCCATTGGGTGCGCCGGCTGGGATGGCATATCCGCTTGTGCGGCGTTCATAGTCGACTGTAAAAGCTTCCAATTCGCCGCAAAGCACGGGTTGATGATGTTTATTCAAAACGCAGGAACCCTGACATAAAGCCTCATGCGGACATACGCGCCCGCATACCTCGGGCAGGGAACTGGTCTTGTGATAAATCCCGGCCGCTTCCATAAAACGTCCTTGTTCAATTAACCACATCGCAGAGGGGATATCGTTGGCAGTCGGGCAGGCCACCATGCAGGGTGCAGGGTCCGGGCAGTGGATGCAACGGGAGGCCTCCACCATGGCGCGTTCAGGATCGAATTCAATAACGACATCATCGAAGTCGCAGGTTCGTACCTCGGGTGGCCGCAGGTCAAGATCAAAGAATGGTTGGTTGGCGCGCTCTTTGCGGTCAATTGCTAAAAATTCACTGGGTACTGCCTGCATACTGCCTCCGATATAATGTGGGACCCTACATATAAAAGCTTTGTGTGATGATACCTAATCTATTTGGACAGACATAGGCGTAAATGTCACAAAACCAAAGGACAATCGTCACGAGTTTCATATTAGATAATTATTAATGCAGGTCAATAAAAAAGATTCAAACCTGCTTGACTGAATTAAAATGGTTCCACACAATTTTTACACAAATATTTGATAAACTGGTATACAGGCTTGTAAGAATATGCTGTTGCGGACTAACTGTACCTTTGGAGGCTAACCAAAATGAAACGATTTTTTTCGAGATTTTCCCGCAGGACATGGATCATTGCGGGTGTAGTGGCAGTCGTTTTGCTGATTATCGTGTTTGCCAATTCAGGTAAAAATGACGTTGTAGCTTTTCAAACATCTCCGGTTGAGCGCGGCAATTTGGTTGCATCGGTTGGTGCAACTGGAAGTGTCCGCGCTAAACAAAACGCCGTCCTACTCTGGCAGACAAGCGGAATCGTGGAAGCAATCCATGTGCAAGTGGGGGGCCATGTCTCACGTGATGATGTGTTGGCCAGCCTCGATAAGGCTTCTCTCAGCCAGAATATTATCCTTGCTGAGGCCGATCTTGTCAGCGCCCAAAAAGCGTTGGATGATCTGCTCACATCTGATACCGCTCGCTTGGAAGCCCAGCGCGCTGTGGATACGGCAGAAAAAGCTTACGAAAAGGCCTATAACTGGCGCATGAAGCTTAACGGAAAGATAGACATCAAGGATTATTACTATAACGATTTTGGTGTATTAAAAGTTAACCAATACAAGGGCTATGCCAGCGAGGACACCATTGCCCAGGCAGATAAAGACCTGGCCCTGGCCGAGGCTCGCCTTGACGATGCCCGCCGTGCCTATGAACGCCTGCTGGGCGGCGCAGCATCTGCGGAGGTGTCCGCTGCGCAAGCGCGTGTGGCGGCGGCTCAATCCACCTTGAACATGGCATATTTGATTGCCCCCTTTGATGGAACAATCACACAAGCGGAACCCGCTGTCGGCGATCAAGTTTCTGCCGGTACGGTTGGCTTTCGCATTGACGATCTCTCGCATCTGCTGGTGGATGTGCAGGTCTCAGAAGTGGACATCAACAGCGTCTCGCCGGGTCAGCCTGCAACTCTGACATTTGATGCGATCCTCGGCAGGGAATATCATGGGGAAATAGTGCAAGTCGGGCAGGCTGGCGATACCATTCAGGGTGTTGTCAGTTTTATCGTGACCATTGAATTGGACGATGCCGATGAACTGGTAAAACCGGGGATGACCACAGCTGTCAATATTGTGGTTAAAGAAGTGAAGGACGTCCTGCTGATCCCCAATCGCGCTGTCCGCCTGGTGGATGGCGGCCGGGTGGTGTATGTGCTTGTGGATGGCAAGCCTGTTCAGGTCAAGGTGCGACTCGGTTCTTCATCCGATACGATGAGTGCGGTTGTGGAAGGGGATGTCAAGGAAGGTGATTTGATCATTCTGAATCCGCCCTCTGTTAATGGGAACCCATTTGGAGGCTGATATGGATTGGGTGATCGAAGCGCGCGAGCTGACAAAAACATATAAGATGGGCGAGATCGAAGTGCAGGCCTTGCGCGGTGTTTCGTTTAATATCAAACGCGGTGAAATAGTTTCCATTATGGGGCCTTCCGGCTCCGGGAAATCCACCGTAATGAATACGCTTGGCTGTCTGGACCGGCCGACCTCAGGCGAATATATCCTGGATGGAGAATCGGTTGCTGACATGGACGATGACCAGCTCGCCAGTGTTCGCAACCGCAAGGTTGGCTTTGTCTTTCAAAGTTTTAATTTGCTCTCCCGCCTGACTGCCCTAGGGAATGTGGAATTACCCTTGCGTTATGCAGGATTAACAGAAGGCCGCCGTGAACGCGCTAAAGCCGCGCTCGAGGCGGTGGGTTTGAGTGATCGTATGACCCATCGTCCCTATGAGCTCTCGGGCGGACAGCAGCAGCGGGTGGCGGTTGCCCGCGCGCTTGTCAATGACCCCGCCATGATTATGGCGGATGAGCCGACAGGCAACCTGGATTCGAAAGTCGGAAAAGAGATCATAAACCTCCTGCTAAAACTCAATAAAGAGCGAGGCACGACGCTCATCATTGTGACGCATGACCCAAACATTGCCGCACAAACCGAGCGTGTCATCCGTTTGCGCGATGGTGAGATTGACTCGTCTGTAGTAGAAAATAAAGGCAGGGAAAAATGAGCTTTACTCAAGCAATCTTTGAAGCCCTTGAAAGTTTGAACGGCAATAAGATGCGTTCCGGCCTGACTGTGCTTGGCATTGTCATCGGCGTGGCGGCAGTGATCGCCATGCTGGCGATTGGGAATGGCGCACAGGCCTCCATCACGGGTTCCATTTCAAGCATCGGCACCAACCTTTTATTCGTTTTTAGCGGTACTCCTCAACAAGGTCCTCCCGGTGCCGGTGACAGTAGAAGCGGCAACAATGACCGTCCGCTCACATTGGCAGATGCGGATGCAATTGCCGACCCGTTTGCCGCGCCTTCGGTCGAAATGGTTGCGCCTGCCATTCAAGGAAGCGGAACACTGACATTTGCAGGCGAAAATTCCACCACGACAATTTCAGGCGTGACCCCTGATTACTTAACAGTTCGAAATTTGGAACTTGCCGAGGGTGAGTTTATTAATGTAGAAAATATGAACGGGTATATGTCTGTCGTGGTGCTTGGACCTGAATCGGCAATCGCGATATTTGGCCGCGCAGATGGGGTGGTGGGTGAGACGATTCGCATCGAAGGCCAGCCCTTCCGTGTGATTGGCGTCCTGGTTGCGAAAGGCGGCGGTGCATTTGGCAGTGAAGATAATGCGGCGTACATCTCCTTTACCACTGCGCAAGCGCGCCTGATCAAACGAAGTTCACGTGACCAAATAGACGTGCTGTACGTGCAAGCGATCACTGCGGAGGCAGTGCCTCAAGTGGTGGATGAGGTCTCGAATATCCTGCGTCAACGTCATGACACGCCGATTGGTGCGGATGACTTTACCATATACACGCAGCAGGACTTCCTCTCCACGCTTGAAACCATCACAGGCGTTCTTACAATTTTCCTCGGCGGTATTGCAGGCATCTCCCTGCTTGTCGGCGGGATTGGCATTATGAATATCATGCTGGTATCTGTCACCGAGCGCACGCGCGAGATCGGTTTGCGCAAGGCCCTGGGCGCCCGCAAGCGCGATATCCTGCTCCAGTTCCTCACCGAGTCTTCTCTGCTCAGTTTGATTGGCGGCATCATCGGCATTATGTTTGGCTGGCTGATCGCCTTTGTAGTTGGACAGGTGGCCACGGCAACGGGCAATAACTTTACCCCCATTGTAGGTACAGATGCGATTTTGCTTTCAACCAGCTTTTCAGCGATCATTGGCTTGTTCTTTGGCATTTACCCTGCCAGCCGCGCCGCGAATTTAGAGCCGGTTGAAGCCTTGCGTTACGAGTAAATATGTCAACATTCAGGCAATCGTTATTTCTCCTACTCATCGCTGTCTTCACTCAGGGATGCGTGCGGGCAGGGTTGGATGCGCCACTTGTAGCCACTGCAGGGGATGTTGAGCCAACTCAAACTGAGGCTCTGGCTTTAGCGACTGCAACGCCTCTCCCTTCCCCGACAATTGTTCCCACCCTAACGGAAATTATTCCAACGCCTCTGTCAAAGATTAGGATAACAGCAGTGAAAGGGAATCTTTTCATCCGCCGCGGACCGGGTTTGGAATACAACGCGATTGGCGTTTTATACAAGGATACAAGCACGGAAGCGATCGCGCGGGACGTACTCTCAAATTGGGTACAGGTGCTCATTCCGAATTCCGAAAAAACAGGCTGGGTCTCCATTCAAACGGAGCATTCTAAGATCGAGGGTGACTTGAACAATGTGCCGGATTTCACCTTCACAGATTGGCCGGTGCCCGCTTACATCAAAAATTGCACCGAGCATGATATGTTCATCACGCCCGGAGATATTTACCTGCCTAATTTATATTCCAATGCTGAATATAAAAACGAAGTGCAAGTCAACCCCGGCAGTTACACCGCATTTGACATGATCGTCCCCGGCGAGCCTGTCGCTCAAAAGTTTGAACTTAGTGAAGGAATGGAAGCATATATTACCTTGAATGGTTTGGGTGAAAAACATAAGTGCCCGTAGGGTAAAGTGCCCTTAGGGTAAAGTGTCCGTGAACTATACGCCTGATTTGTTTTGCCCGCATGCCTTTCAAAAGTGGGATGCCAAACCGTCCGCTCTTACGATAAAATTATGCCAGGCGTCCATGCCAAAGCGGATGCAATGCCGGAGAAAACAGAGTCAGGTATCCGTTGAGCTCGAATCGTTCCTTGTGTAAGATTAAAAATTCGATTTCATGTAAATCCAAAACTTGCGTGTATCCATTAGGAGATCGTTATGTCTGAAAAACTGAATCAACTTAAGGAAATCCTTGGCGAGGTTTCCGATTTGAATCATGCGGCGAGCGTGCTGGGTTGGGATGAACAGGTGAACATGCCGCCAGGCGGGAGTGAAGCCCGTGGACGGCAGCTTGCCACCCTGGGCAAGATATCCCATGAAAAATCCACCTCTCAGGAAGTTGGAAAGCTGCTCGATGATCTTAAGAGTGAATTTGCCGGCTCCGATTCAGATGATGCGGCGCTGATCCGGGTTGCGGCGCGCAATTATGACAAGACCATGCGCGTGCCTGCCTCGTTTGTGGCAGAGCAGGCCATGGTTTCATCGAAGGCCTTTGAAGCCTGGGTGGAGGCTAAATCCAAATCCGATTTTTCCATCTTCCAGCCCCATCTTGAAAAAGTGGTGGAATTGGTGAAGAAATATGTTTCCTTCTTTCCGCCCGCGGATCATCCTTATGATATTTTACTGGATGACTTCGAACCCGGCTTGAAGACTGCTGAAGTGCAGGAGATATTCGGTAACCTGCGCCCGAAACAGGTTGCGCTGATCAATGCGATTAAATCATCCAAACAGATAAAGGACGATTTCCTGCACAAAAAATATAACGAAAAGAAGCTCTGGGATTTTAGTGAAAAGATCATTGGCAAATTCGGTTACGATTTCAGCCGCGGCAGACAGGACAAAGCTCCGCACCCGTTTGAAACTTCTTTCAGTGTGAACGATGTCCGCATCACAAACCGCTTTGAAGCAGACAAGCCGCTGGCGACACTTTTCAGCGCCATGCATGAGTCTGGCCATGCCATGTATGAGCAGGGCATCCGCCCGGACTTTGAGCGTACGCCTCTCGAAAACGGCACATCCCTTGCGGTGCATGAATCGCAATCCCGCATGTGGGAGAATCTTGTCGGCCGCTCGCTTCCGTTTTGCGAGCATTTCTTCCCTGAATTGAAAAAAGCCTTCCCCGCGCAGTTGGACGGCGTAACCGCGAAATCATTTTACAAAGGCATCAATAAAGTTGAGCCTTCGTTCATCCGCGTTAATGCGGATGAAGCAACCTATAACCTGCACATCATGCTCCGCCTTGAAATTGAAATCGGCATGGCGGAAGGCAGCATCCCCGTCAAGGACCTGCCTGAAATTTGGAACACAAAAATGCGGGAGTATCTGGGCATTACGCCGCCCAATGATGCAAAAGGTGTTTTGCAGGATGTCCACTGGTCGGGCGGCATGGTCGGTTACTTCTCCACGTATGCGCTGGGCAATATTATCTCCGCGCAATTATGGGAGACGATCCACAAAGATACCCCTGATCTGGATGACCAGATCCGTAAAGGCAAGTTCGATCAACTGCTCGGCTGGCTCCGCGAAAAGATTCACGTTCATGGCCATAAGTTCGATCCCCAGGATCTGGTACAAAAGGTAACCGGTGAAAAAATCGACTCCGCTGCTTATGTTCGCTATCTGACAGGAAAGTATGGCGACATTTACGGGCTGTAATTTGGATGAACCCATCGAGACGTCCTTGCAAGCAGGACGTCTCTTCTAATTAACTATGATGCATAAAACGATGCTCCTCGCCTCATTGCTTGGAATATTATCTGCCTGCTCGCAAATTGCAGGATCAACACCCACGCCTTTACCTCCCAATTACCTCTCAACAGTGGTTGTGCTCACAGGTCAGGCCGCTTTTGCCACAGCGGATGCATTAACCCCGACTGCCCTGCCCACTGAAACACCCGTGTCCATAGAATTTCCCGACCCCTTAACCGAGATTCCCAGCTCAACGTCTACAATTGAGGTGGGCTTCACGGATTTTGCTCAAATCCGTTTTATAACTCCGGGCCCAGTCTCCAGCGTAGTTTCCCCGATCAATTTACAGACCATGCTCGTCTCCGGTGAAAGCGAGGTCGTGCAAGTGGACTTATTGGGCGAAGACGGTCGTGTCTTGCAACGCGATCTTGAAAAAGTAACTCGCAATGTAAGAGGCATCTTCCGCAGGTTCGACCTGAAATTTGAAATCCGAGCCGTGACGGAAGCAGGTTATATCCGCATCAGCAGCAAGGATGATTTTGGGCGAATTCAGGCTTTGAATACCATGCCTGTGCTTTTATATTCCATCGGCAGTGCTCAGATCAACCCGCCCGGTAATATGATCTACGAAAGAGTAATGGTGGAAGGGATTAAGGAGAAAGCCAATTTTTATGCAGGCGAGGTAGGCCTCAAAGGCCGCATCTGGCCTTTCAACGACCAGCCCATGATTGTTGAATTGATCCTGCCAGACGGCAGATCGATTTCCACGCGTGTGTTGACCTTTGCTGGAATCGAGGCTCAATCCTTTGAGACCACACTTCCATATAAAGTGACCGAACCCACTTCTGCACGTCTGACCTTTCGGCAGGACAACCCGCTCTTAAGTGTCACGGACCCCGAGTTGATGAAATATATTTATCTCTATAGTATTGAAGTTATGCTGAACCCATAATTCGGCTTGCCAAAACGAATCGCAATGGTATAATTCGCAGGCTTTCCAAAGCTATCGGGGTGTGGCTCAGACCGGTAGAGCGCACGGTTCGGGTCCGTGAGGTCGAGAGTTCAAATCTCTCCACCCCGACAGACAAAAGCAAGTGAGACTCCCAACCCGAGGGAGTCTTTTTTTTTCTAGGTGAAAGTTTCCCCTTACACGGGACTGTGCAAACCCCTCACCTCGATGGGCAAAAAATAAGGCGAGCCTCTGAGCTTAACCCGATAAAGTAGACATGGAAAATGTCCATATCCAGTAGACTAGGAAGAAGAGGAACAGGATCATGGACGAAAAGAAACCGCATTATCGGAAGTACACGGAAGAATTCAAATTGGAAGCCCTGGAATTTCTCAAAAGCAGCGGAAAAATCTCACAGCAGATCGAACGTGATTTGGGGGTTACACCCGGATTGCTGGTGAAGTGGCGAGATCGGTATCAAGTGATCGCAAAAGAGACAGAACAGGCGCACTTGGAATTGAGCGATATGGAAGCGGCTGAGCGTTAAATCAAGCGACTGCAGCGGCGGCTGGCAGAAGTGGAAGAAGAGCGTGAAATTCTAAAAAAACAATCAACATTTTTTCCCGGAAAAGCGAAGGAGATACCAGTTCATTCGCGAGGATCTGCATGAATTTAGTGCCCAGAGCATGTGTCAAGTATTGGATGTAAGACGGAGTAGCTATTATGCCTGGGAAGCCGTCAAGAAGGCGCTGTCGAAGATGGTATCCTGCCACCACCTAACGACAACCTGGAGTGATCCCAGCGCCAAACCGGTTAGACCAGGATTTCTCTGCCGCGTTGGTGAATACGAAGTGGGTGAGTGTTTTTACATATATTGATACTGCCCGAAGGCTGGTTGTATCTAGTGGTTGTTCCGGATCTGATCTCGCGCAAAGTTGTGGGCTGGGCAATGACAGAACAAATGGACACCACCCTGGTGGAAAATGCCTTGCACATGGCCGTACAAGCACGCCAACCCATTGTCCATTTACTGCACCATTCGGATCAGGGCAGTCAATATACCAGCGTGGTTTACCAAGACCGATTGGCAGAAGTAAAGATCCAGACCAGCATGAGCCGGGTTGGGAATTGCTATGACATTGCGTGGCTGAAAGCTTCTTCGGCACACTCAAAGCCGAATGTATCACAGGTCAATTTGCGACGCATGCCCCTCCGCCTTCGGCCCTGCCACTAACTCCGCTCAAGTAAGCTTCGAGATCCCCCAAAATACGGCAACGTAAAGTCCGTATGCGGTTCAAATCATCGTCGGATTTCCCCCCTTTCGTTTCAGTTCGGGAGTGCTTTGCAAGGGGAGTTCACACGTGAAGAGATACTCGCGCGGTCTGCCTGTCAGGCGCTCATGGGGTGAGTGTGACCTAATAGAAACCTGACACTTACTTTTTGCATCGTCAATTTCGAGACCATCAATTCAGCCAGGCAGAAAATACGAATTGATCACCTGCAATCGGATTTCAAGCTGCTATTGGCAATCCCTGTGGAATTGCGAGTTATCAACACTCTCTTACGTCCACAAGTTTCACCACCATCTTCGACAGCGCCTTCTTGACGGCTTCCATCTTCATCCCTGCCACCTTGAAAGTGACGACGACCGTTTTTCCATCCGCGCTGGCGAACTGGCCAAAGGAGATGAAATTCCCTCCCACGTCTGTAATAGTTTTGGTGATCATCGCCAGTTGACCGGGATGATCTTCCGCCAGGGCAGTCACGCGGATCCCAGGCGTACGCCCAAACGATAGACCAGATTTACATCCGGCCGTGTGCTTAAGACGATTGAAAAAATCTTCCCCATATCTTCTTCATCCACATCGATCACGCTTGCGTAGGAGGAAAGTTCTTCCACGGTCTTCAATGAATTATCGATTGCAATATCTGTTTCCAGGGCAATGGCACGTGCCAATGAAATATCATTGGCTTCCACGTCTTTTCTGATTCTTTCCCCAACCAGGCGGTCAAATACCAAAAGCGTTACCAGAAAGGGGATGATCAAGAGCAGGTAAAACGCTAAAAGTTGAAGTCCAAGATCGCGGTGAAAAGTCAGCCATTTGCGCATGGAGGTTGGGGACAATTTTACTACCCAAAAATGCGACAGACAGATTTTCAACGCCGGCCTGTGAAAATGGAGATTAAATCAGGTCTTTCTATATAAAAGCAGCATTGACATAATAATCAGGTTGCGTATAATCGCATCTAATAAGACCAGCGCCAAGACGAGTAATCATACAACTGTTCAGAGAGTCGTCGGTCAGTGCGAGACGATCAGCCAGATGATGAAATCCCCTTGGCTTGTCCTGACTGGCGGAAGCCGTATCGAAGGGTCGGGTCATTCTCGCAGAGGCAATTGCCATAAGAGAATCGGGAAACGCCCGTTATTGCGTACTCCGAGATTGTACCCTCGCCATTCCCTTTGCGAAGCACCCCTGTGGGGCTCCCGAGGGAGAGGGAAGCAATGAAAGCAGGTGGCACCACGAAACGCCCCTTCGTCCTGCAAATGGATCGGGGGCGTATTTTATTCCCGGCACACGGAGGTGCAATATGTTGGATATCAATCTTATTCGCGAAAAACCAGAGCTTGTCCGCAAGGCGTTGAAAGACCGCCAGATGGACGCATCCCCTGTGGATTCGATTCTAGGGTTGGATGAAAAGCGCCGCGCTCTTCTCGGAAAAGTGGAGGTACTCAAAGCCGAGCGAAACGCTGTCTCAAAGGAGATCGGGCAAATGAAAGAGGCAGCAGCCCGCGGGGCGAAGATCGAGGCGATGCGCGTGGTTGGCGATCGAATTGCAGAATTGGATAAGCAGGTTGTGGAGGTCGAATCAGATCTAAACGCGCTGACATCCACTTTGCCAAATATTCCCGATGAACAAACTCCCTATGGAACGAATGAAGATGAAAACGTGGTGCTGCGCACGATTGGGGAACCACGCAAATTTGATTTCACGCCGCTGCCTCATTGGGACCTCGGACCTGCCCTTGGCATCATTGACTTTGAGCGCGGCACGAAGTTGACCGGCTCGCGTTTTTATGTTTTGCAGGGCGCAGGCGCGCGTTTGCAACGCGCCTTGATCGCATGGATGCTTGACTTGCACACCAGCCGAGGGCAGGGGTATCAGGAAGAATACCTGCCGTTTATGGTAAAGACTGCAACGGTATATGGCGCGGGTCAGTTACCAAAGTTTATTGACAATTTATACAAAGACCATGAAGAGGATTTATATTTCGTCCCGACCGCAGAGGTCCCGCTCACCGGTTTGCACATGGATGAAATTCTCGATGAAGCCGCCCTGCCAAAATTATACACAGCGTATACACCATGCTTCCGCCGTGAAAAGATGAGCGCCGGTCGTGACGTGCGCGGCATCAAACGCGGACATCAATTCGATAAAGTCGAGATGTATATTTATTGCAAGCCTGAAGACTCGCAGGCCATGCATCAAAAAATGTTGAAGGATGCGGAGGAAACCTGTGCTTTGCTGGGAATCCCCTATCGTGTAAAGCAGTTATGCACAGGGGACATCGGTTTCGGCGCCACGCTTACGTATGACCTCGAATTGTGGGCGCCCGGCTGTGACGAGTGGCTTGAAGTTTCGTCGGTTTCAAATGATACGGATTTCCAGGCGCGCCGTGCGAACATCAAATATCGTCCTGCGGAGGGCGGCAAGGCAAAATTCCTGCATACGTTGAATGGTTCGGGGCTGGGCTTGCCGCGCACGCTGATCGCGGTCATGGAGAATTATCAACAAGCCGACGGCTCCATTATTGTGCCTGAAGTTCTGCGCCCGTGGATGGGCGGGATTGAGGTCATCAAACCTTAATTTCAAGTTGACAGTCACTTTTAAAGTGACTGTCAACTTGAAAAGAAAAAACTGGATAGAGGGAACCCATGGTTGACTTTGAATTCTGGTTACAGGTAGTGATCGAATCGCTGACTTTGTTTGTCCTGCTGACGGGACTGGCAGGTTTGCTCATCCCGGTATTTCCCGGCCTTACGGTCATGTGGCTTGGCACATTGGTATATGCGCTCGTGCAGGCGGCAAACGACAGCATGACCTGGGTGGACTGGATGCTTTTCACGCTTATCACGCTGTTAATGATCGGCGGCAATATCATAGACAATATCATCATTACCAAACATGTGCGTGAAAAAAATGTACCCTGGAGTTCGATCATTTGGGCCTTTACGGCAGGTATCATTGTCAGCATCACCTTTACCCCTTTGGGAGGCATGCTTGCCGCCCCGGCTGGATTTTTCCTTGCTGAGTGGCGACGTTTGAGGGAGAGATCGGCTGCACTTGCCAACACCAAGGCATGGATGACGGGCTGGGGTTGGGCAATTGCAGCAAGGCTTGGAATCGGTGTTATCATGATCGTGTTTTGGATGCTTTGGGCCTGGTTATAATAAAACAAGAATAGGAAACTAAAATGAGTATATTTACAGAAGTTCTTGGTGTGATTGGTTTTGTGATCCGTGCCCTGGGTTTTGCTGTGCTGGGATTTGGTGTTGGGCGTTTTACGATGGATGCCTATAAAAAAGCCGTCTGGCAGGTACAGATCGCGCTGGCGGTTGGTTTCTTTGGTCTGCTGGTTGGCCTGACCAATTACTCCAGCCCCGCATCGATGGGCATGTTTGCCATTGGCGCAGGCGCGGCCATGCTTATGTCTTTCGCGACCAAGAAGGAAGACGATCCTGAAGAGTCGCAGAAAAACTAGGATAAATATGATTAAATCAAAAAGGGTCTGACATTTTATCTGTCAAACCCTTTTTGATTCCCGAGTCTCTTATATCTTTATATTTTGCACGGCTTCGATCAGCATCGCTTTGAGTAAAAATTCTAGAAAGACACGGCCTTGCTTAACATCGCTGTCAGCAATTTCACCGAATTCTTTATGTCGTTGTAATCCACCATCTCCGAAGCGGAATGGACATATCGGCATGGAATGGACAGCGCCCCTGTCATTACGCCTGCGCGCGAAATTTGGATCCCACGTCCATCTGTACTGCCCACCAATAAAACCTCGCGTTGATATGGAATTTTTGCCTTCTCCGATGTCCTGATCATCCACTCCACTACGCGCGGGTCGGCTAACATGCCGGGGTCGCGAAATTTCACGCATGGGCCCTTGCCAAGCTCCATTGCCATCTTCATCGAAGCGGGGGTATCCCCTGTGGCTGTGACATCAACCGCAAGACCGATCTCTGGCTCTATGCCATATGCCGCCGCACCCGCACCGCGCACACCAACCTCCGCCTGCGTGGTGAAAACAAAGTACAGGTCATGCGGCGTGGATTTGATCCCGCGCAGTGTTTCGATCAATACTGCCACACCGCTGCGGTCATCCATGGATTTGGCGACCAGGCGCTCTCCCATTTCCATATAGGATCTGTCAAACGCGGCGAAGGTACCCACGTTGACAGGACAATCCTCTTTACTGGATGCGCCCACGTCAACATACATTTTATGGATCGGAAGGGCATGATCCACCTGTTCCAAACGATCACATCCGACCACGCCTGTCACCCCATTCATAAAACGGACTCGCGCCCCGAGCGTGTACCTGCCAAATGTCCCGCCGACGTTGGTGAAGCGCACGAATCCTTTTTTATCGATATGGCTGGCGATGATGCCGATCTCATCCATATGCGCGGCGAGCATGATCTTTTTTGGATTCTTGGAGTCCCTGGCTGGTTTCTTGCGCACGATCAAATTACCGAGCGCATCCACGCGGATTTCCTCCGCGAGCGGCTTTACTTCCTTCAAGATCACCTTGCGGACAGCATCTTCATAGCCTGACGGCCCGAAAGTTTCAGTGAGCGTTTTGAGTAGTTGTTTCATCTTTTATTTTCCTAAAGGAAATTTTTCACCGGCGGCATAACTTTTATTTTCATCTCTTGTAAATATATGTGCGCTTGCCTCGCCTAGCACGATCCATTCTTCATTTAATTTTCCTACAATGGCTGTATTTTCATCCACGCCGATCATAACCTCGCCCTCGCTTAATCGTTTCCGCAGGGTGGCGACGAACGGTTTCCCGATTAATGGAATGGCATCAAAATGCGGCATCACGAAAGCGGCTGGGATCAACCCAAATGCAGAAATGGAACGCAAACCCATCGCGCGAAAATCAGGGATTTCCTTCGCGAGGATCATTGCGCCCGCTGAGCATCCCGCATATACCCCGCCGTGCTCCCAAACTTTTAGGGCAGACTTCCATACCAGACTATCCTTCATGGTTTGATGAAGATAGGCGGGACTGCCGCCCGAAAAATAGACGACGTCCGCTTCCTCCACCACCGAGGCATGACTCTGTTCATTGGCAGAGTCTGCGTCGATAACAGGAACAGCTCGAACATCCGCCCCGAGGCGGGTGAAATGCTCCACGCCCATCCTCGACCAGCGAGTCACGCTTGCATCACCTTCGCGTCCCGCCGCAGTTGGCAGGCAGACCACGCGCGGTTTGCGTCCGTTCGCGCCGCAGTTTGCGAGCAGGTATGCATCCACATCATCCATGACAGAAAGGTATTCACCGGAACCAAGTAAGGCGATTAATCCATTCATGTTTACCTGATGATCAAATCATGCGTCATATTTTTCAAGGCCAGATGCAATAAATTCAAGGTATTCTTCCAATCCGCCACGCGTGAAACGCTGATGGGGGAGTGTGTATAGCGGTGCGGCACAGAGACCGAAACCACAGGCACGCCCGCGCGGGATTGTTGAATGACGCCTGCATTCGTGCCGCCGCCACCCGGCTGGCGGAATTGATACGGAATTTTGTTTTTGACCGCTGTTTCTTCCATGAATTTTACAAGACGCGGATCATCTATCGTGGATGAGTTCGCCATGTAAATGGCGGGTCCCAGCCCAAGTTTTGTGTTGTAGGTATGGTTTTCATGTCCATCGAAATCGGGCAGGTCGCGTGCTGGCGTGGAATCAACGGCAATCGCCAGGTCGGGCTTGAAATAATGCCCGGCAACTTTTGCGCCGCGTAATCCGATTTCCTCCTGCACGCTGAAGGATAGACATAATTCAATATTCTTCGGTGCATTTTTCAGCAATTCGATCAGGATCGCCACCCCAATGCGATCGTCAATGGACTTCGACATGAAGGATGGGCCGACTCGCCTGAACTTTGTCGCAAATGTGGCGCGGTCGCCTACATTTGCTTTTCCTTGCGGACCGAGGTCAATTCTCAAGGCTTCCATTTCAAGGGTGTGATGAAGTTCCTCGGCAGTGGTCAAGTGAATCGGCTTTGCGCCGATCACGCCCACAATGTGATCCCTGCCAACCAGGACC